>Ga0222712_10000406_pt1 | contig 57716 bp, 54 predicted proteins | sample C33_657DmetaG_FD_165043 | JGI IMG/M metagenome (GOLD analysis project Ga0222712, IMG submission 165043) | Estuarine water microbial communities from San Francisco Bay, California, United States - C33_657D | ecosystem: Environmental > Aquatic > Marine > Unclassified | place: USA: California... | reverse complement strand
AATATAAAAATAATAATATCCATGGTTGATCTATTGAGCCTGTAAATCTACTCTTTTTTTGTGGCTAATGCCAATACTTCTAAAGTTTCAATTATTTTTACAATCAAATTTAAATTATGAAAAAGCAATTTCTTTTTGGAATGTTTGTTTTAGCGATGATAAGCTCAACGCTGTCTTGTAAGAAAACAGAAACGACTTGTACTACGGTAACCACAGCAGCACCGGATGCTGAAAAAGTATTCTTGAGAAATTATATTTCAACAAATAGTATTAGCGCAACTGAAGATAGTAGAGGTTTTTTTTATAGCATAGATTCAGTGGGCGGCACAAAACCTACTGCATGTTCTAATGTAACGGTAAACTATACCTTGCGCTTATTAAATGGCACCTTAGTGGATAATGGTAATAATGTAACCTTTAACCTTATGAATTTGATTGTGGGTTGGCAAGAGGGCATTCCATTAATAGGTAAAAATGGGAAAATAATATTGTATTTGCCACCAAGCTTAGCTTACGGATCACAAGCTACATCTGGTATTCCGGCCAACTCATATTTGGTATTTACGATAAGTTTAAAAGAAGTGTACTAAACTGAAAAAGAAGTACCGCAACCACAAGTGCTACTTGCATTTGGATTTTTAAATACAAATCCTCTAGCATTTAGTCCGTCTTGAAAATCTACTTCCATTCCAATTAAATAAATGCCATGTGCTTTTTTTACAAGTACCGGTATGCCTTCTATTTCAAATAGTTCATCATCTGCTTCTTGTACATCAAATCCTAGTACATAAGTCATGCCTGCGCAGCCGCCTCCTTTTACACCAATGCGTAAATGTTGGGTAGCATCAAAATCAGCAGCGCTCATTAATCGTTTAACTTCATCAATTGCTCCTTGACTAAGCGAGATAGGACTTGTTTGTACGGCTTCCATGGTTCTTAATTTTATGTAAAATTACTAGCTCTTGCTTACAACACAAAATAGAAATCATTTATGCAGCTATGTTTTTCATAAAATTACTGATTTATAGTGCGATTATTCGTTTCAATTAAAGATAATAGTTACTTTTGTAGCACCTTTAAAAAGAGTACAACATGTCTGAAGTAATGCAACAAATTATTGCCGATACGCAATCGAATATGAAAAAAGCGATTACGCATCTAGAATCAGAATTAACAAAAATTAGAGCAGGTAAAGCTACTGCAACGATGCTTGATGGTATCATGGTTGATTATTATGGATCACCAACGCCTATCAACCAAGTAGCTAATATTACTACACCCGATGCAAGAACGATTTCTTTGCAACCATGGGAAAAAACAATGATGGCGCCAATTGAAAAAGCAATATTAGCTTCTAATATTGGATTGACACCACAAAACGATGGTACCTTAATTCGTTTGTTTTTACCTCCAATGACCGAAGAGCGAAGAAAAGAATTAGTAAAAAGAACATTAGCCGAAGGCGAAACCGCTAAAATTGCTGTTCGTAATATTCGTAGAGAAGGCATTGAGCAAATTAAAAAATTGCAAAAAGATGGCTTGAGTGAGGATATCGCTAAAGGTGGAGAAGATCAAGTGCAAGCATCTACAGATAAACATATTGCCTTAGTAGATCAAGTATGCAAGGATAAAGAAAAAGAAATCATGACTGTTTAATAAATTTTATGCAAAGAGATACTGCCTTATTTAATTTAATTCATGAAGAATTACATCGCCAACGTAGAGGTTTGGAGTTAATTGCTTCTGAAAATTTCACCAGCTTACAAGTTATGGAAGCTATGGGAAATGTAATGACCAATAAATATGCGGAAGGCTATCCTGGACGTAGATATTATGGTGGATGTGAAGTAGTAGATCAGTCGGAGCAATTAGCAATCGATCGTTTAAAAGAGATTTTTAATGTGTCGTATGCCAATGTACAACCACATAGTGGTGCTCAAGCTAATGCAGCGGTAATGCTTGCATTATTGCAACCAGATGATACTATTTTAGGATTAGATTTAAGTATGGGTGGGCATCTTACTCATGGTTCTGCCGTAAATTTCTCTGGAAAATTATATAAGCCTACCTTTTATGGTGTAGTGCCTGAAACCGGATTGATTGATTACGATACCTTAGAGCAACAAGCACGCACACACAAACCTAAATTAATTATTTGCGGAGCATCGGCATACAGTAGAGATTGGGATTATAAACGCATTAGAGCTGTAGCAGATGAAGTTGGTGCTTTAGTATTAGCCGATATCTCTCATCCTGCAGGATTGATTGCAAAAGGGCATTTAAATGACCCATGTACTTACTGTCATATCGTAACATCTACTACCCACAAAACCTTAAGAGGTCCTCGTGGTGGTATCATTATGATGAGAACTGATTTCGAAAATCCTATGGGACAAACAGGTCCGAAAGGAGAAATCAGAATGATGAGTCAATTGCTTGACTTGGCGGTATTTCCGGGCACACAAGGTGGTCCATTAGAGCATGTGATTGCTGCTAAAGCCGTTGCCTTTTTTGAAATACTACAACCAGAATTTAGAGCGTATACCGAGCAAATGCTTAAAAATACCAAAGCCATGGAAGCTGCCTTTTTAGATAAAGGTTATCATATTGTTTCTGGTGGTTCTGATAATCATTTATTATTGCTCGATTTGCGTAATAAGAATATCAGTGGTAAAAAAGCTGAAAATACATTAGTAAAAGCAGACATTACGCTGAATAAGAACATGGTTCCTTTCGATGATAAATCGCCATTTATTACTTCCGGTATTCGTGTTGGGGTGCCAGCCATAACAACCAGAGGCTTAAAAGAAGCGCATATGCCTTTAGTGGTAAATTGGTTAGATAAAGTTTTAATGGATCCGGATAATGAAAGCAATATTGAAAAAGTGCGTAAAGAAGTCAACGAATTTATGTTGCAATTTGCTTTATATCCAGAAATGTAATCGAATTTAAAATTGTTTTAAAGGCACTTCATAGTGCCTTTTTTATTTTATGAAAAGAAGTACCGTTTTATTCTACTTAGTTCATGTAGCTAAATACAATCATGCAGAAGCCAAGCAATTATTAGCTTCAGAGCAAGTATTGGTGAATGGTGCTATAACACGGATAGATCAATTATTGCAAAAACAAGATGCTTTACATGTTGGTGATCGCTTATTAAAACCAGGCAAGATTTGGAAGTATTATGCCTATCATAAACCAAGGGGTATAGAATCTACATTAAACAAAAATATAAAGGCCAATTTAGCGGCACATATTGATGTAGACGAACATTTATTTCCAGTAGGAAGATTAGATAAAGCATCTGAAGGGCTGATGATATTGACTAACGATGGAAGCGTTTATAAAAGAACATTAGCTAAAGAAGAACAGATTGAAAAAGAGTATATAGTTCGACTAAATAAAAGCATTGAAGTTTCCTTTCAAGTTGCAATGGAAGAGGGTATAGTAATTATGGGGCAAAAAACATTACCCTGCAAAGTAAAACTTGTAGATGAGTATACCTTTTCAATAATTTTAATACAAGGGCTGAACAGACAAATACGCCGCATGTGTTATAAATTGGGTTATGAGGTTGTTTCTCTTAAACGAATTAGAATTGGCAGCTTATCATTAGGCGATTTAAAAGAAGGAGCTTTACAAGAAATTAAAAAAGGTTCTTGGTTAATTTGAAATTGTATAATTTTTAAAATTATTAAGAATAGATTGCCAGCCGTTCTGTTGTAATGTTCTTGTGTTGATTTTTTCAGCTTCAAAATGGGTGGTGATTTTAATTGCCCCATCAATTTTTTCAAAATAGGTAACAACGGCTCTTCCATCTTCGAGAGTATATGCTATTTCTTGATTGGGAATTATTTTTGTATAGGTGCATTTAAGATCAAATCCGAAGCTGCCATCTTTAGCTTCCATTCTGATGTCAAATCCTTTACCTACTGCTAATTCATTTGTTGCTCTTGGGCAATGCCAACTTGGATCAGCAAAGTACCAATTGCATATATGAACAGGAAGATTCCAGTATTCCCAAATTTTTTCAATTGGCGCTTCAATTAAAGTAGAAATTATGATTGGATTATCCATTTTTATGCGTTGATTAATTTTTCAATTTCAAATTTTGACATTTGCATAAAGGCATACATAACCTTTGGCGCTTTTTCAGGATCATTCATAAGCGACCCTAAAATAGATGGAACGATTTGCCAGGAAACCCCATATTTATCAATCATCCAGCCACATTTTCCAGGCTGCCCTTCACGACCAAATTGATTCCAGTAGTAATCAATTTCTTCTTGGGTGTCGCATGTAATAATATAAGAATTAGCTGCTGAAAATTTATATTCAGGTCCTCCGTTTAGAGCCATAAATTTGCTTTGGTTGATTTCGAAAACCACAGCCATTGGATTAACAGATAAGATCTTTGAATCTTTAAAAACAGAACAATAAAATTCTGCTGCTGCTTTGGCTTGTCCATCAAACCATAAGCAAGGATACAATTTATTAGACATAGAAAAAATTTAAAAAAGGGTTGAAATTTCAACCCTTTACATATGTGTGATTAAGCTAGTTTTTTCTGCAAATTAGCATCAATAGCATCTAAGAACTCTTCTGTATACAAATAGTGCTCGCCATGATTTACTTTGTTGCCGTGAATACAAACCGCTAAGTCTTTTGTCATTTTGCCACTTTCAACGGTTTCAATACAAACTTGTTCAAGCGCATTACAGAAATCTACTAAAGCTTGGTTATTGTCTAGTTTACCTCTGAAAGCCAAACCTCTTGTCCATGCAAAAATAGATGCAATTGGATTGGTTGAGGTTGGTTTTCCTTTTTGATGCTCGCGATAGTGGCGCGTAACAGTACCATGTGCTGCTTCTGCTTCCATAGTTTTACCATCAGGCGTAATTAAAACAGAGGTCATTAATCCTAAGCTGCCAAAACCTTGTGCTACGGTATCACTTTGTACATCGCCATCATAGTTTTTGCAAGCCCATACAAAATTGCCATTCCATTTTAATGCACTAGCTACCATATCGTCAATTAAACGATGCTCATAAGTAATGCCATTTTCTTGGTAGGCATTTTTAAATTCATTTTGATAAATTTCTTCAAAGATGTCTTTAAAACGACCATCGTATTTTTTAAGGATGGTATTTTTTGTAGATAAGTATAAAGGCCATTTTTTATTTAAAGCCATATTAAAACATGCACGAGCAAATCCTTTAATAGATTCGTCAGTATTGTACATAGCTAAAGCAACGCCATCGCCTTTATAGTCATAAACAGTATGCTCAATGATTTGACCATCTTCGCCTTCAAATTTGATTGTTAATTTACCTGCACCTTTCACAACGAAGTCAGTTGCTCTGTATTGGTCACCAAATGCATGACGACCAACGATAATTGGCGCATCCCAATTGCTTACTAAACGAGGGATATTATTGATAACGATAGGCTCTCTAAAAACAGTACCGTCTAAAATATTTCTGATGGTACCATTAGGGCTTTTCCACATTTGTTTTAAACCAAATTCTTGAACACGTTGCTCATCAGGGGTAATGGTAGCACATTTTATACCAACACCAAATTCTCGAATTGCATTTGCAGCATCAATCGTTACTTGGTCATTAGTAGCATCTCTATGTTCCATGCCCAAATCGTAGTATTTAATGTCTACATCCATATAAGGAAGGATCAATTTATCTTTAATAAACTTCCAAATAATTCTAGTCATTTCATCTCCATCCAATTCTACAACTGGATTTGCTACTTTAATTTTTGCCATTTTTAATAGTTTAAATGTTTCCTCAAAAATAATCGCTTTCTTTCGATTTTCTATCATTTATTTCTAAATACGTTTTCGAGGGTAAAATAATGGGCTTAATTTTAGGATATTTTCAGTATTTTTCATAGGTTTATAAATCAATCAAAGTACAACCAATCATACATTTTTCTTATGAAATTTATTTTCAACACCCTAATCCTATTTGCTGTATTGTTCAGCAATATAACTTTTGCCAGTAATTCTATTTGGTTACCCTTAAATAGTGCACAAGTAGAAGCTACTTTAGCAGCTGATTTTAACGTTAGCGCTAGTAGTTCTTGGTCATTCGATTTAAGTCAAATGACCAATTTCTTAAACACTGCAGGTAATAATCCTAGTAATGCCATTAACATTTCATTGCCTTACCCAGATGGATCGTTTCATACTTACAAAGTATGGGAGTCTTCTATTATGGAGGCTGGTTTAGCGGCTAAGTTTCCTCAAATAAAAACCTATTCTGGATATGATATTGCTAATCCAGGTGCTGTTTTAAAGCTAGATATTAATCCAATCAACTTCCATGCAATGGTTTTTGATGGTGCTCGCACCTTTATGATTAATCCAAGAAATAAGAATAATGTGTCTGTGTATGCTTCTTTTTTCAAAAGAAATTTGATTAGAACCTATCAACAACAAATGCATTGTGAATTCGGTCAAACTAATTCAGGCTTAGTTCCTAATGGTACTACTATCAATATAGGCAATGGATTACCAGCTTTAAATACTACAGCACAACGTACCAATGGTACTATTCATAAAAAATACAGATTAGCATTGGCTTGTACTTATGAATATGCTTGCGCCGTAACAGGTTCTACTACGCCTACGCAGGCGCCTGTATTGGCTGCTATGGTAACCTCTGTGAATAGAGTTAATGGGGTATATGAAACAGAGTTAGGTGTATCCTTAGCTTTAGTAAATAATACTAACTTATTGATTTACTTAACTAGTGCAGATCCTTATACGAATAATAGTGGTTCTACTATGTTGGGCCAAAATCAAACTACAGTAACAAATATTATTGGAAGTGCTAATTATGATATAGGCCATGTGTTTTCTACAGGCGGGGGCGGTATTGCATCATTAGGAAGTGTTTGCGGTAGTGTAAAAGCTCAAGGCGTTACCGGTTCTTCTAATCCAGTAGGCGATGCTTTTGATATCGATTATGTTGCACATGAAATGGGCCATCAATTTGGATGTAATCATACCTTCAATTCTAATAGTGGATCATGCTCTGGCAATAGAAATAATAATACCGCATACGAGCCATTAAGTGGTACTACCATCATGGCTTATGCAGGAATTTGTAATCCAGATAATATTCAAGCACATTCTGATCCTTATTTTCATGCAGCTAGCTTAGTAGAAGCTTCTAAATTTATTACAACGGGTTCTGGTACTTGCTATACAATAGCAACACCAACCAATCCAAATCCTGCATCTGTACCAAGCATTCAAGCTACCTATAACATTCCGTTTAAAACACCATTTGAATTAACTGCTCCGGTTGCAACTGATCCAGATCACCAATCCATGACTTATTGTTGGGAAGCATGGAATTTAGGAAATTTTGGAACTGCATGGGCAACCGCTTACACCGCTGGCCCAAACTTCAGAACATTCTTACCCGATACTGGACGTACGCGCGTATTTCCTATGGCAAGCAGAGTAGTACGCAATACAGCATCTCCAAATTACTTAGGTGAGAAATTACCAGAGGTAGCAAGAAAAATTACAGCAAAATTGACCGTTCGTGATATCAACAATGGTATTGGCTGTTTTAATTTTACAGACGATTCTGTAAACATTAATGCGATCAATACTACCAATGCATTTACCGTGCTTACACCTGCCACTACAGCAACTACATGGGTAGGTGGCACCAATCAAACGGTAACTTGGAATGTAGTGGGAACTAATGCTGCGCCAATTAATTGTAACTTTGTAAACATCTATTTGAGTATTGATAGTGGATATTCCTTCCCATATTTAGTAGCCTCTCAAGTGCCTAATACAGGCACTGCTACATTTGTGGTACCTAATATAAACACCACCAATAAAGCAAGGATTAAAGTAAAAGGGGATAGTAATATATTCTTCAATCTAAATCCAAGTGTATTCACTATTCAAAAAAATAATACACTTTCATCACCTAATTTAATTACAGAGGGAGATTCTTTAATCTTATGTTCAGGTAAAACAACAACTTTACATTATGCAGGTCCTGCCGGTTATGCTATTACTTGGTTTAATAATACCGCTTTCGACTCTGTAACTTTTGTGCCGGCTACAACAGGATTTTATACTGTATCAGCTAATAATGGCGTAAACTTTTATATAGATACGATTTACATTACGGTAAATCCATCTCCATCTGCTAGTATTACTCCTGCTGGCACTACCTTATTTTGCGCTCCAAGTGCACTTAGCTTAACAGCTAGTACTAATGCAACTAGTGCTACTTATTTATGGTATATCAATACTACTCCAATACCTACTGCTACTTCTTCTGTGTATACTGCAACATCTGCAGGGAATTATAGCGTTAAAATTACAAGTGCTAATGGTTGTTCAACTATTTCACCTGCAAGTGTATTATTGTCAGGAACGCTTTCTGCATCTATTTCGGCAACAGGATCCACATCAATTTGCGCCGGAGGCAGCGTTTTATTATCTGCCAATACAGGAAATAATTATATCTATCAATGGTATCAAAATGGAGTTGCTATTCCAGGTGCTGTAAATAGTACTTATGTTGCTGTTGCTTCTGGTAATTACTCCGTTGCTATTATTGTAGGTACTTGTTATGCAGCTTCAAATGTTATTACAGTTACCGTTGGCGGTACTGGAAGTGCGCCAATAGTTAATGTAACTGCATCTGGAAGTACAACTATTTGTACAGGTGCTTCAGTAGTGTTGACAACCAATACCGGCATCAACTATAGCTATCAATGGCAATTAAATGGTACTCCAATAATTGGTGCTACACAAAATTCATATATGGTTACTGCGGGAGGTTCATATACTGTAGTTGTTTCCAATAGCGGATGTAACACTACATCAACTGCTATTGTTGTTACACAACTAGCAGATATCGCTCCAATTGCAAAAATCACTCCGGCTTCTTCTACTGATTTTTGTACAGGCAATAACGTTGCTTTGTTAGCTAATACAGGCGCAAATTATTTTTATGAATGGTATTACAATAATAATTTAATTGCTGGTGCTAATTCAAGTATCTATAATGCATCATTACCTGGTGCTTATAAAGTTAAAATCACTAATAATGTTTGTACCGGAACGTCTTTAATTACAACACTCACACAGCATCCATTACCCGTTCCTGCAATTACATATGCAAACGGATTATTATCTATTACCAATCCAGTCTTTAGTTCCTACCAGTGGTATTTAAATGGACAAATGGTAAGTGGTGCATTCGGCATTTCTTATTATCCTGTTCAAAATGGTGTGTATACAATGCAAGTAACAGATCAATGGAATTGTACCGGTGTATCAAATGGTATTTTGATTGAAAACTTTACAGGAGTAGCTAATACTAGCTTAAACAATCAAATCATGATTAGTCCAAATCCTGCACATGATCAAATTCAAATTATGGGAATCAATAATCCAATGGTTAAAATCTACAATGCATTGGGGCAAGAAGTTATTAAAGTATCAAATCAAGCTTTGATTTCAATAGCACCTTTATCTAATGGAATTTATATGGTACATATATTTGATGGTCATAATAATTTAGTTCAAGCACAGAAATTAGTAAAAGAATAGTGCTTTAATAGTTTATAAAAAAAGCGATGCATTGCATCGCTTTTTTTTATGGGTGCAATGGAATGGCACCTGCTCGACTACACACAAATGCGGCTAATTCAACTGCTTTTTGATGCGCTGATGTAATGCTATGACCTTTTAATATACAAGCTACAAATGCAGCAGTAAAGGCATCTCCAGCCCCAACAGTATCCACAATAGTAGTATTAGGGGTGTCTAATGTGGATAGGCAAATGCCGTCTTGGTTGTAAATACTACTCCCTGCAGCACCTTTAGTGAGAATAAGGGTGTGAATATTGGGATAGTAATGATTAATATGCGTTATAGTACTTGATTCTTTATCTGCTGTCCAATTTAATATTATCGGTAACTGCATGATTTCTTCCTCATTCAATTTAAGCACATTGCAGGCCTGCATGGAAGACTCAATAATTGATTTGGTATAATAGTGTTGCCTTAAATTAATATCTAATATGCGTAAAGCATTTGTTGATGTGCTATTTACTATTTTAAGTATCGTTTTATGTGAATGTTCATTCCGTTGTGCTAAAGAGCCAAAGCAAATAGCTGCAGCTTGTTTTGTAGCAGCAATAAGGTTTTCATTTATATCAATAAAATCCCAAGCCACAGGTTCTTTTATTTCATAAGTAGGTATGCCATTTAGATCAAGCGAAACGAGTACGCTGCCCGTTTCATAATCTGTTGTTTGTAAATGATGTTTTATTTGATGTTGCTCAAGTTCTTTACGAAGTGCTAATCCCAAATTATCTTTGCCTATAGCACTAATTAATAAGCTTTGCAAACCCATTTGCGCCGCATGAAATACAAAATTTGCCGGTGCGCCACCTAAAATTTGAAGGTTTTTTGCAGGAAAAATATCCCATAAAACTTCGCCTATACCTATTACTAATTGCTCTTTCATAAAAATTGAAAATTAAAAGTAATACATTTGTACATTATAAAACAACTGTAATCATGGTATCTTATACGCATTCTGTTTTACTTCCTATTTCAAAAGTATGGGAACATTTTTTATTTAAGGTAGAGCACCCAGAGCACTTTGTTCCCGGTATAAGTGAAGTTCAGGTTTTAGAGAAGGCAGATACCCATGTGGTGCGACAAATGAATTTAAGCACTCCTCAAGGAGAGATCGTTACGCTTGTAGAGCGTATAACGCATAAACCCTTCGAAGTTTGCTATGCAATATTAGAGCATCCTAAATTTAAGGGATATGTTTTAAATCAAGCTGTTGCCATTAATGCGTCTGAAACGGCTATAACATATGCCATTCATTGGCAAGATAAATTGACGGAAGCATGGTATACAGAGGAAGCTACGGCAAAAAATGCTGTGCTAAAGTCAATAGCTTATATGGAACAAAAGACCATTTAATTACAAAACATAAAAAAAAGAGCAACGTTTAAGTTGCTCTTTTTTTTGTACCGCGTACGGGAGTCGAACCCGTCATTCCACCGTGAAAGGGTGGCGTCTTAAACCGATTGACCAACGCGGCATTCCCTTTGAATTTGGATTGCAAAGGTATCATTTACTTTTTATTCTTCAAAGTATTTTGATGTATTTTTTAAAAAAAATTAAGGCATAGCGTTTATAATGCCAACGAAATCATTGGCTACTAATGATGCGCCACCTATTAAACCGCCATCAACATCTTCACAAGCAAATAATTCTGCTGCATTGCTTGCTTTACAACTGCCGCCATATAGAATGCTTAATTCTTTAGCAACATTAGCTCCATATTGCGCATTGATTGAAGAACGTATATGTGCATGCATATCTTGTGCTTGTTGAGAGTTTGCAGTTAATCCAGTGCCAATTGCCCAAATAGGTTCATATGCAATAACGATATGCTTCAAAGCATCAGCTTCCAAATGAAACAAGCTAGCTTTTATTTGATCTGCTACAAATTCATTTTGAGTGCCAGCCTCTCGGATAGACAAAGGCTCACCGCAACAAAAAATTACACGCAAACCCGCTGCTAAAGCTTGATTTACTTTATCGGCAAGAAGGGCCTCTGTTTCATGGAAATAGGATCTTCTCTCTGAATGACCAATAATAACATACTGAATCCCTGCATGGCTTATCATAGACGCCGCTACCTCACCTGTATAAGCTCCATGCGCGAAAGAGCTACAATTTTGAGCGGCTACATGTATGTTGTTTTTGCCTTGCAATTGCTGTACAAGTGTTGTGCAATGTAAGAATGGAGGTGCAAATACGACTTCTTTATGATCGGGTAGAGCAGAAAGAGTTGCGGTAATTTCATTAACTAATTGGCTGCCTTCAGCAATACTTAAATTCATTTTCCAGTTGCCTGCAATAATTTTTTTTCTCATCTTTTTACGTTATTTGAAATATAGCGTAATATCGCTATAGCTGCTTCGCTGAGTTGTTGTTGTCGTCTTTGCATCATCGCTTGGGCAGTTGCAATAGCTTTATCTATTTTATGAACGGTGGCTTCTTTTCCTATGCCCCAAGTAAATGAAGGGATGTATTTCTCTGGGAATTCGGATCCAAAAATATTGCAAGCAACTCCTATAACGGTACCCGTATTAATCATGGTATTTATACCTGTTTTTGAATGGTCGCCCATGAAAAGACCGCAAAATTGTAAGCCCGTGGATTGCATTTCATGCTTTGCTTCATTAAATATGGAAACCAAGCTATAATTATTTTTCAGGTTTGAGCAATTGGTATCTGCGCCAAAATTACACCATGCGCCTACCACCGAATTACCTATGAACCCATCATGTCCTTTGTTAGAGTTTTCAAAGAAAACAGAATTACTTACTTCTCCACCAATTTTACAACCCGGACCAATTGTCGAATCACCATATATTTTTGCACCCATTTTGATGGTGCTATGCGCACCAATAGCTATAGGTCCTCTTAAAAGAGCTCCTTCCATGATTTCTGCATGCTTACCTATGTATACAGGTCCATTGCTGGCGTTTATAATGCAAGGCATTAAAATGGCTCCTTCTTCAATGAAAATCGCTTCTGGATTAATGGCTTGTACAAAATGGGGTAAAGACGCTGAGTTTCTCTCTGCTGTAATACTTTTAAAATCGGCTTTGATCTGTTCACCATTTTGAGTGAAAATATCCCAAATATGACAAAGTTGATCTATATGTCCAGCGTATTCAATTTTATTAGCTTTCTGTGCTTTATGTAATAAGTCTTCTATGGAATTTATGGGTTCTAGACTAACGCAAGCTATTAAAAGCTCATTTGAAAAGAGTGCTTGTCCTGACTCCAATGCAATAATTGCGGTTTTCAATGCTGCACTTGCATGAACAGACCCATTAATATAAATGATCGTATTAGTAGCTAAAGATGGATAATTGCTTTGCAAATAACTAACCGTTAGGGTGTCAGTATGTTGAACACTAAAATAATGTTCCCAACGCTCGCGTAGGGTTAAGATACCACAACGAATATCTGCTATAGATCTAGTATGGGTAAAAGGAAATAAATTCTCTCTTAGCGGGGTGTCAAAAAGGCAAATTTGCATAAACTAAAAATCCCGACAAAAGTCGGGATTTTTTTGCGTATTTCAATAAGATTAAGCTAAGATTATGCTTTTTTAGCGTAACGATTTTTGAATTTCTCAATACGACCAGCTGTATCCACAAATACTGATTTACCAGTGTAGAAAGGGTGTGATTTATGAGAAATCTCTACTTTAATTACTGGATACTCATTGCCATCTTCATAAATGATCGTTTCTTTAGAATGAGCGCAAGAACGAGTTAAAAACATATAGTCGTTAGACATGTCTTTGAAAACTACTTGGCGATATTCTTTTGGGTGTATATCTTGTTTCATAAGTATAATTTTTACATGGATTTTGCCATGTGGGTTAAAAATTGAAGTGCAAAGTTATATTTTTTATGTATAAAAACAAAAAAAAATAGTCAATTATTTAGCTAAAAGCTGGTCTAAATCTTTTACAGCTTCCTCAGAGGTCATGTATTTACCAATGATTTTACCTTCACTGTTCATTAAAAAAGCTTGTGGTACAAATTGAACGCCATATATCTCTGCTGGTTTTGATTGCCAGCCGCCCAGGTCGCTTACATGGGTGGTCCAGCTTAAATTATCTGCTTTTATAGCATTAATCCAAGCGTTTTTGTCTTTATCTAAAGAAACACTGTAAATAGTAAAGCCATTCTTAGCGTTTTTAAATTTTTTATCCTTGTAATTATTGTAAAGAGCTACTAATTGAGGATTGCTTCTTCTGCAAGGTCCGCACCAACTTGCCCAAAAGTCAATTAAAACAACTCGGCCTTTTGCTACTTCGGAAAGTTTAGTGATTTTTCCTTCTGTATTAGGAAATGCTAATTCGGGAGCTGCTTGTCCCACTTTTATAGTTGTGTTTTCGTATTGAGCTTGTGATAAAAAGCTACATAAGGTAAAAGTGCAAACGAGTAGGACTAGTTTTTTCATAGTTTTTTTCAGGTTTATTAGGGTATGCAAATTAATTGATTTCAATTGTTAATCCATCATATGCCAAATAAATATTTTCTGGCAATTGGGTTTGTACTTCATCATGCAAGCCTAATTGATGGCTAATATGCGTAAAGTAGGTTTGTTCGGATCCAATTTCTTGAGCTAAAGCAATAGCTTCTGAAAGGCTAAAGTGAGAAACATGAGGTTCTTTCCTGAGGGCATTAAGTACTAAAATTTTAGTGCCTTTGATTTTTTCTTTTTCTATATCAGCAATAAAATTAGCATCAGTAATATATGTGAAGTCATTGATTCTGAATCCATAAACAGGTAGTTTATAATGTAATACTTCAATTGGAGTTATGCTTGTTTTTCCAATATTAAATGCTTGATTTTTAATTTCATGGACATTTAATTCTGGAACACCAGGATATTTTTTGTCTGAAAAAGCATAATCAAAATCTTTTTTTAACACCTGAATGGTGGTCTCATCGGCATAAATATCGATGGGCTTTTGGAGTATATAATTGAAGGCTCTGATATCGTCCATACCCGCCGTATGATCTTTGTGGCCATGGGTAAAAATTAAGGCTTTTAAATCGTCCACTTTTTGGCGAAGCATTTGTTGTCTGAAATCAGGACCTGAGTCTATAACCAAATTGCCATCTATTGTTTCAACTAATACAGAGCTTCTTAGTCTATTATCTTTAGGATTATTAGATACACAAATGGGGCATTGGCATGCAATGATGGGCACACCTTGTGAAGTTCCGGTTCCTAAAAAAGTAATTTTCACAGTCTAAATTTCCATTTCACCCTGAGCAGTATTGTCGCTTTCTGTGGGTTGGAGTAATAATTGATGATAGAATTTAAGCATTTCGCCACTTAAATCAGATTCGGTTACACTAATGGTAGGAACAATCTCTGCTAGCGCATTAATTTTACCTTCTATATTTAAAAAACGATTAATAACGACTATTTTTTTCTCTTCTAATAAGCAATATCCCGAATTGAAGTTGCCTTTTTCATATCGGATGATATAACTCATTTCCTCAAAAAGTTGTTCTAATTTTTTTAATGTGTTTGGTGTATATTTGAAGCTCATTTAAATTTATATTCAATGCTTAAAGTTACAAAATTAGCGCTATATTTTTCGATTGTACTTGCTTTTTTATTCACATCTTCAGCTAATGCTCAAAAATATTATGAAGATGATTATAGAACCTTTTTTGGTGGTTTGTTGTTGGGTACCAATTTTTCGCAGGTAGATGGAGATAATTATGCTGGTTATAATAAAACAGGACTAAATGTAGGAGGTATTATGTATGCACGATTAGATGCGGATTTAGCGCTTAGTATGGAATTACTTTTTAGTCAAAAAGGTGCATTTGGTAAAAATCCAATTTTATCTACTGACGGTAATTTCTCTATTTACGACTATAAGATCAAATTAAATTATGCAGAAATCCCTATTATGCTGAATTATTTTGATAGAAGAAAAAGTCATTTTGGTGCTGGTTTATCTTATTCACAGTTAGTAAGTTCAAATGAAACCTTTCAATCAGATAAAATATATCCTACTTCACTAGATGCTTATCCTTTTAAAAAAACAGATCTTAATTTCTTACTTTCAGGTAATTTGCATTTAACAAAAGGTTTTTTCTTGAACATACGCTTTCAATACTCTATGTTTCCTATAAGAACGGAATTACCGCCAGGATTGAGTAGGAGAGAGCAATTTTCAAATATGTGGGTAATGCGCTTAATGTATTTGTTTTAGTAGAAATTTCAATACATTTACACAGAGAAGTAAATTATGTCAGATCAATACCTTGTTTCAGCCAGAAAATATCGCCCAAATACCTTTGAAACCGTAGTTGGACAGAGTCATATTACCACTACACTTAAGAATGCTATTAAGCAAAATCATTTAGCTCATGCTTACTTGTTTTGCGGTCCTCGAGGTGTAGGTAAAACCTCTTGTGCACGTATTCTAGCTAAAACAATCAATTGTGAAAATATAACAGGTGATACAGAAGCTTGTGGAACTTGTGAAACCTGTAAATCATTCAGCACCAATTCGTCTTTCAATATTTTTGAATTAGATGCGGCTTCAAATAATTCAGTAGAAGATATTAGAAACTTAACGGATCAAGTTCGTTTTGCCCCACAGTCAGGAAAGTATAAAATTTATATTATTGATGAGGTGCACATGCTTAGCACGGCAGCATTTAATGCTTTTTTAAAAACATTAGAAGAGCCTCCCGCGTATGCCATTTTCATATTAGCCACTACAGAAAAGCATAAAATACTTCCAACAATTTTATCTCGTTGCCAGATTTTTGATTTCAAAAGAATTACCACTCATGATATCGTTGATCACTTACAACAAATAGCTGTAAGTGAGCATATTCAGGCAGATACAGCGGCCTTGCATGTCATAGCACAAAAAAGTGAGGGTTGTATGCGCGATGCTTTATCGATGATTGATAGAATTGCAAGCTTTACTAATGCGCATTTAAGTTATGCTTCTACCATGGAGCATTTAAATTTATTAGATGCCGATTTCTATTTTCAGATTACAGATAAATTGTTAAGCCAAGATGTTTCAAACACTTTACTTTCCTTAGATGCTATTTTAGAAAAAGGATTTGAAGGAGAAGTTATTCTAGAAGGTTTGGCAGAGCATTTCAGAAACCTTCTAATTTGTAAAGATGCAAGAATGGCAAAGCTGTTGGATGTGCCTAATGATCATAAGGCTATCTATTATGAAAAGGCCAATCAAATGCCACCATCTTTTATTTTGTCAGCCATGAATTTGATCAATGATGCCATTGTTCAGTATAAACAGACGAGCAACAAGCGATTGCATTTGGAGATGACCTGTATCAAACTTTGTTATTTACTTCAAACAACTCCTGCAGGGGTTGAAAAAAAAAATAAGCTAACTGATACTGCTTTTTCAGCACCATCAATTCATGCCGAAACAGCTCCTGTTCCTTCTTCGAACGTAGTTGAAAAGGAAACTACAATAAGCAATACAAGTATTGAGCCGATTATAGTTGTTGAGAAAGAACCATTGAAACACACGATGGCTGAAGAGCCAAAAAGTGTTATTGAAGAAACAGTTGTAAATATAATAGCAGCTGAAAATACAACAGATCGAAAAGGGATTTTTGGTCAGAATAAAAATGCTAAGAAAGTTAGTTTAAATGTTCTAAGCCAATTAGAAACGCAATTGTCAAATCCAATTGTAGAAGAAGAAACTACTTTAGCGCCTATTACAGAGGAAGAAGGTAAGGCGGCATTTGAACAATATAAACAATCCATTGCTGCGGATAATCAAAATCAAACCTTATTTCAGCAGTTATTAATAATGGAATTGCAGGTATTGCCACCTGATGAATTGCATTTAGTTTGCCCAATTGAACTAAATGAGGAATATGCTAAAAATCAAAGAGGGCAAATGATTCAGTTTATGCAGGAATTGCTTAAACGTCCTGTAAGGGTAACCACTTCTTATAAGCCAAATCCAGAATTATTAGCAAAACAACCTAAAGCATTAAGCAAGCAAGAACTGTTTGATAAAATGAGCGAGAAAAACCCTGATTTGCAATTGTTTAAAGATACTTTGGGATTACAAATCGAATATTAAGCAGTATCTTTAAAAATATTTGAAATATTTATACAAAAAATTGAATTTTACTATTATTCAAAAATAGAATTGTTTATTTTTGATACCAAATTAAAATAAAAAAATGGCAGAAGCGATTAGAATGCCCTTATTGAGCGACACCATGAAAGAAGGTGTGATTGCTGCATGGCACAAAAATGTAGGTGATATTGTTAAATCTGATGATATTATAGCAGACGTAGAAACCGACAAGGCTACTATGGAAGTAATGCCTTATGTAGATGGTACCTTGTTGTACATTGGCGTGGAAAAAGGTAAAGCTGCAAAGATTAATGAAATTATTGCAATTATAGGAAAGCCAGGTGAAGATATTCAACATTTTTTAAACGAATCAGCTGCTGCTGTTGAAACAGCAACTGCTCCTTCAGCTTCTGTTGAGGCAGCCCCGGTAGCGAGTGCTCCTGCTTCAGTTGAATTAAAAGATGCTTCAGTTATTAGAATGCCTTTGTTGAGCGATACCATGAAAGAAGGTAAAATTGTAGCATGGCATAAAAAAGTAGGTGATACAATTAAATCAGATGATATTTTAGCAGATGTAGAAACAGATAAAGCAACAATGGAAGTTATGCCCTATGTTGATGGTACGCTTTTGTATGTTGGTGTAAAAGAAGGCGAGGCTGCTAAGATTAACGAAATCATTGCAATTGTTGGTAAAGCAGGAACAGATGTTACTGCATATTTAGCTAGCGAGCGTAATCAAGTAATAGCTACAAAAGAAACTGCACCTGCTGCTGCAAATACAATAGCATCAACTACGAATGCAACTAGCAGTTCTAATAACACCATTACACCTGAGGCAAATGGAACAAGAATTTTAATTTCTCCATTAGCAAAAAAAATAGCACAACAAAATGGTATTCAATTAAGTGACTTGAGAGGGACTGGAGAAAATGGCAGAATTATCAAAAGAGATATTGATAATTATACTCCTTCTGCACAGCAATCCAATACATCAGTTTCAAGTGCGGCTCCTGCTATGAACTTTACATCAGCTCTGGGCATGCAAGAATCATATGTAGACACACCTAATTCTCAAATGAGAAAAGTGATTGCTCAGCGCTTATCAGAAAGTAAAAATACAGCACCTCATTTTTATCTTAAAATGTCGGTGGTGATGGATAAGGCTATGGAAGCAAGAACAGCTGTAAATGCTATAGCGCCAGTGAAAGTATCCTTTAATGATTTAATTATTAAAGCATCTGCAATGGCTTTGCGCAAACATCCGGAAGTTAATAGTTCTTGGATGGGTGAAACAACCAGAACATATCAACATGTGCATATTGGCTCAGCTGTGGCTATTGAAGATGGTTTAATTGTTCCAGTAATTCGTTTTGCGGATCAAAAATCGTTGTCAGAGATTTCAATGGAAGCAAAACAACTAACTGAAAAAGCAAGAAATAAAAAATTACAACCTAATGAGTTTACGGGTAACACCTTTACTATTTCTAATTTAGGTATGATGGATATTGATGAATTTACTGCAATTGTTAACCCTCCGGATAGCTGTATTTTAGCTGTTGGTAAAATAACTCCAACGCCGGTTGTAGAAAATGGACAAGTGGTAGTGCGTCAGTTACTAAAATTAACATTAAGCTGCGATCACCGTGTGGTAGATGGAGCTGTTGGCGCAGCTTTCTTACAAACCTTGAAAGCATTTTTAGAAAATCCGGTTACTATGCTAGCATAATAATTAGCGAATAAAAACATAAAAAGCCAAGCATTTTACTTGGCTTTATTTTTTATTTCCAACAGGATGTAGTAAATAAAAAAGGAGCAACTTAGTGCTCCTTTTTTTTATTTTAAAATATGATTATTAGTGTTTGGTAATTTTTTCTACACCAACTAATTCATGATTTTCGTTTCTAACTTCAAGTAAATATATGCCTGCAGCGATGTTAGACAAGTCTAATTTTGTTGTACGCTCTTTACTGATAATTACTTTGCCTGAAAGATCTTTGATGATTAATTCCATTAATTGATTGCCGCTAATTTCAATTAGTCGTTCTGTTGGATTAGGATATACTTGAATGCCATTTTTACTTAACGAAGATAATCCTAAAGTATTTATTACAACAGGTACTTCGGATACTCCAAAACAACCAGCTGCATTTTCAACTCTCACGGTATAAGAGCCATCTTGCATAGCTGTATAGGTTTGTTGCGTTGCGCCATTTATTGCTGCACCGTATCTATACCATTGATAGGAATTATAGATGCCTGTAGTTAGCGTATTCCCAAATGCAGTAATGATAGGATTTGGTTGTACCAATAGGTTTGTAGTAACTGCATTAGAAGTGCTTGGACATGTTCCATTCACAGTACCATCTACCGTGTAGGTGCCTGAAACAGAAGAAAGATAAGTACTTGTTGTTGCGCCTGGTATTGCTACGCCATTTAATTTCCATGCATAGGTGTAGTTTTGGTTAAAAGTAACCGTAAGTGCACAGCTTCCACCTGGACAGAAGTTGGTATTGTTAGCTGGTGCTAATTGCAATACAGGACTTGGCACAACATATATAGTTACAGTTGCTGCTGCAGAATTACATCCACCAGGAGTAGTTAAATAAACACTATAAGTACCTGTAGCATTAGAGGTTGCTGCATTAATTGTTGGATTTTGACCAATAGCACTAAAGCTATTTGGCCCAGACCATGTATACGTTGCTCCATTTATAGATGAAGTAGCACTCAAGTTGATTGGTTGATTGGAACAAACTGTTGTGCTAGTCATGTTGATGGATGGTATTGGTGGAATGGATACCGCAGTTAAGGTTACATTATTAATCGTATTTGATGGGCATAAAGCCGGTGTTTTTATGTTAATTGCACTATATACGCCTGGATTTAAACCTGAAATAATATATGAGCCACTTCCATTGGTAGTGATAGCTTGTGTATTTACTGCATTACCATTTAGAGTATAATCTAAGAAATAGTTGGTATTAGCCTGGAGTCCATTTAACTGAATGCTTCCATTGCCACTATTACATGTTGATGGTTGTGATACAGTGCCTAATACCATAGTAGGTGTAGTATTAACCACTACCGTAGTAGGAACGGTAACTGAGCTTAACCCAAATTGATTAGCTTTAGCAAAATAAGTTCCAGACTGTGCAGTTGTTGCGTTGGTTATTGTTATTGAGCTTCCCGTTGCAGTAAAACTATTAGGACCTGTCCAGGTAATAATAGCATTAGGAGAATTTGTTGCATTAGTTGCTGTTAAAGTAAATGAGTTGCCAGCGCATATTGGTGTATTATTACTTGTTGTTGGAGCTCCAGGTGCTACAACTAAATCAACACCTATGTCATCAATAGTTAGATAAAACGGTGAATTTGTAGCTACGCAATTTATTCCAAAGAAATAGTAACCAGAAGTAGAAGGGGTAAAGGTGCCTGTATATTGTTGATAGCCGGTATTCGTAGGGTTTGCTATTGTGCCAATTATAGTTGTCATAGCTGCCGATGACTGCGATGAACCTACTGCTGCTTTTAAATTGGTCCAACCAGAAAATCCATCGGTGATGTACCAGTAAGAAAACTGATATTGACTACCTGCTGTAAGATATAAAGCAGGTGTATAAATCCAATCATTAGATCCCCATCTAAATGAAGCAAACTTGCTACCTCCAGGTGTTCGATTAATTCTATTGTAAGTTGTTGCTGCAAGGTAGCTGGTAACTAAGCCACCCAAACCAGTAGCTGCCATACAACTTGGCAAGGTATTCACAGCGGTAATACTTTCAAAGGTTTGTATATATGGTAATGAAGAAGAAACAACATTAATAGTGAATGGAGAAGAATAGGATGTTACATTAGAGTTGCTGCATGTAACTGCACATCTGTATTGTGTAGATGCCATTAAATTTGGAGTTGTATAAGTAACACCGTTTGCACCGGTTCCACCAACGGTGTTCTGCCAATTTGTACCATCAAAAAATTGCCATTGATAAGTTATGCCTGTTCCTACAGAAACACCAGTTACAGATACGGTGCTCGTTGCTCCAATACAAATTGGGGTAGCAGATCCTGTTGCGGTACCACCATTCGGTGTTCCAGAACATGGGCCAGATGCTATAACATCAAAATTGTAATCTTCTGTTTCGCCAAATGATAAATTAGTAGCGCAGAAATCAGTTACTAAAGGAACAGTGAAATATTGACATTGAACACGCATTCTTCTTGTGCCTGCTAGTGCTGTTAATGGTACGGTAATGGTAGTGGTATAAACACCTGTGCCTGAACCAGGCGATGCATAAACGGATTCTCCAGGGTCTGCAAAACTATTATTGCCATTCCAGTCAATCCATACTCTAAATCCTTGTCCCCATAGAGTGCCAGATTGCATGCTTAAAGTGATGTTTAAACCTTGAACTTGAGAACAAGAAAGGGTGGAGTAAAAAATATAATTATTTGCATTACCATTACACCCTGTATTATTGTTGGTAATATTAGTTGCTCCTCCAGTAGTTGAGAAATTATTAATAAAATCTGCAGATGAACAAGCTGAGATGTATGTAGGTCCACAATAAGGAGCTTGTGCATTTGAAAAATAAGTACTAAAAATTAAAAAAGCTAAAACAAATACTTGCTTTAATTTCGATGTAAAAGGTAGTTTTTTAAACATGGTTATTTTTTTTGAAGTATTGGTTAGAATACTAATAAATTTCTATGCGTAAAATACATAAGAAAAGTTAAAAAAACAAAAAAAAGCTACTCGTGGGAGTAGCTTTTTTATCAACAGTTTGTTGAATTATTTTTCTTTTAAGAAATCTTGAACTTTGTCTTTGTGCATGATGTTTTCTTTAAAAGTATAAGCGCCAGTTTTTGGACTACGAACAGCTTTGATAACTTTTGTGTAGTTTTTTGCTTCTGCTGCAAGTTTTGGATCTTTTTTGATCGCGGTTTTAGCTGCTTTTGCCATGGTAGTATAGTATTTTTAAATTATTTAATTTCTTTATGTACAGTTACTTTCTTCATAATTGGGTTGAATTTTTTCAACTCAATTCTTTCAGGCGTATTTTTCTTATTTTTCGTTGTAATATAACGACTTGTACCAGCTAAGCCAGTTGCTTTATGCTCGGTACATTCTAATATTACTTGAACTCTATTCCCTTTTTTTGCCATTGTTGCTTAATTTAAAAACGTTTATATTAAATTTCTTGACCTTTTGCACGCAATTCTTTAACTACATTGTACAATCCGTTTTTGTTTATTGTACGAATTGCATCTGCAGTTAGTTTTAACTTAACCCAACGATCTTCTTCTACTAAGAAGAAACGTTTAGTTTGCAAATTTGGTAAAAAACGACGTTTCGTTTTTCTGTTAGAAAATGATACTTTATTTCCGATGATAGGTTTTTTTCCAGTAACCTGACAAACACGTGCCATGTATATTAATTTTTAGGACTGCAAAGGTGCAACTTTTTTTTATTATTATCAAATAATTTTTTCTTTTTTTTTGATTTATGCTAAATTAGGCAGTTTTAATGCATCTAAATCCTCTAAACCAAGCGTGTTTTCGCAATGAAAGCCTTCGCCATGGCTAACGCCAATTCGCTTGCCTAACATTCTACTTCTACTTGTAATTTGTTCCCAAAATTCTGGATTAGATATATAAGTTAATTCATTTTGGGTGTTTTTACTGTAAAATTGAGAAGTGTAAGCTTCAATTGAAGACAGCTTTTGATCAATTTCTTGACTGATATCAATAACAAAATCTGGCTCGGAGAAGCGATCTTGAATCATATGATAAATTCGTTTTGGTCGCCATGCTTGCTGTTCCTCACCATGTATATCATAGGTTTTTATTTTAGATAATCCAGCTAAAAAACAGGCATCTTTTGTGAGAAGAGCCCCACGACCATGATCGGGATGCCTATCTTCTAAAGCATTGGCAATGACTATGTTAGGTTGATACTGACGAATATATTGGATTATCTTTAATTTGTTTTCTTCGTTATTTTCAAAAAAGCCATCTCGTAGCTGAGCATTTTCTCTAACATGCACACCCATTATTTGGGATGCCGTAGCAGCCTCTTGATAACGGCTTTCAACGTTACCATTAGTGCCTAATTCACCCTGGGTAAGGTCTAAAATGCCAACTTTTTGTCCTTTTTTTAAATGTTTAATCAATGTTCCAGAGCAACCTAATTCAACATCGTCGGGATGAGCAGCTATAGCTAAAATATCTAATTTCATGGTTTTGGATCAATTCTTAATGCAAAAATAAGGCCTTCTAAATTAAAATTCAGTTTTATTTGTGTGCTCTATATTGCCGGTAATATCCTCTTTGATTTATTTCTTGAACTACTTTTTCAATTTCCCGGTCTTCATAATTAGGGTCGTAACGCTTTCTTAGATTATTATTAAATACAAAAGCTACTGATTGCCATACTATAGCAGAAAAGCCACCTTTTAGATCTTTGATAATACCGTAACAATCTTTTCCTGTTTCTCTATTAATTAATTTTACTAATATGACCCCTTGTGACATGGTCAGATTTTCTAATTGCCCTTTAAATTTGCTTTTTAATTCAGCTTCTACCTTTTTTAAATATATTTTTTCAGCTTTCCTATTAGGTAGTTTTGTTAATGTTTCATCTACATTTTTTATAACGCTTGCTGCAATTAAAGCATAAGGGTATGCCTTGTAAACATTGTATCGCAATAAAGCGAGATCTCTGTCTTTTTGCAGGTTTGCTTCTCGCTGTTGTTTTATAAATGCAGGAGCATCAACTCTTATAATTACATCCGCTAAGAAAAAGGATGGCAAAGTATCTCCATTTGGCATAGGATAAGTGCCGCACCGAATGGTGTCATTAACCCCTTTGTCTGCCAAGGCATAAGCAAAGGAATATAATACTATAAAGAAGGTTAGAAATGTTCTTTTCATGTTGCTAATCCTACTCAAATATACTAGAATTGAACGTTAATTAATTGTCAATACTATTTATAATGTATACTTTTTTTAGCACCTTTACAGAGACCATGAAATACTTTTTTTACTTTTTATTGAATTGTCTTTTCTTTATTACGTTCCTATCTTGTTCAAAACAGGAAAGAGTTTACAAGACGATTAAAATAAATGAAATGTCATCGATTGTTGATAGTATATCAGCTCCAGCCATCACCTATATTAAACGACAAGGAAAAGAAGATTTAGAAAAAAGGCTTATTATTGAATTGCCCTATAAAATTGATTCTATTTTAAAGATAAAAAAGAGTTTATTGTATGTCGATACCACTCAAAAATAAGGATCAAAAATATATCTTATATTATGATGCCCATTGTTTAATGTGTAGTAAGGCAATGCAGTTTGTTCGTAAAATCGATACCAAGAATCATATTTGTCTATTGCCTATTGCCCAGCTTCCAGCTGATACTGCTCTATCAAGAGATACGGTTATTTTTGTAGATGACCGACAACATGTTTATTATTTTTCTGCGGCAGTTATTCAATGTCTATATGCTACTGGAGGGTTTTTTAGATTGGTATATGTAGCTTATATTATTCCTAAATTTATGAGAGATGCATTGTATAAATTTGTGGCACGAAATAGAAAACGTTTTTTTAAATATTCAACTTGTTCCTTACCTTTAAATAATAAATAGGGGATCTTTTAAAATGAAAAAGCAATTTAAAAAGTTAGGGTTATGCATTACTATAGTATTGTTATTTAATGTACAAGGTTTAGCTCAACTAGTATGCTTTTCTGATGCTGAAAAATTTGACAAAACTTTTAATTCCTATTTATTGATTGGAAAACTCAATAAACAAACATACACGGTTACTTGCTACAATAAAGAATTTACACTTCATATTTATAATGATAAATTAGAACTTCAAAAAAATATTTTATTAGACTTTTTGCCTAGCAAATGTGATTTAGTAGAAGCCTTTATATACAATAATATCAGTATTGTTTTTCTCTACAAGTATTTAGATAAAGGTAATGGATATGCCGAATTTGCTAGTCTTAATGCTGATGGATTGCTGCAAAGACAGAGTGTCGTTTTTGAAAAGAAAACAAGCTTATTTAAAGGTGATGTTGATGAATTTAATTGGGCAATTTCTGAAGATAAAAAACACTTTGTTGTCTACAATGCTCGTCAAAGACAGGCATCTCTGCAATTACAATATTGTTATAATGTAGCTGATTCTCTTTCTGCAATTCATTCCGTATCAGCACCCACAAATGAAATTTCCCTTCTGAGCAAATTGGTAATTAATAAGGAAGGTGTATTGGCGGCTTTAATTCAAGATGTATCTGCTTCCATTGAAAAGCCGTTCTCTCATGCGCTGTTTGCATTGAATATAAAGGATGAGTCCATAGGTTTTAGTAGTATTTCCATTCCAACAAACAACTATATTACTGAACATCTAATCACACCTCAAGCTGTAAATAATCAATTTATCTTATCACTCATTGTGAAAGCTAAGTCGAGACAAACGCAAAAAAGTTTAGTTCTTTATCAAATTACTGAAAAAGGGGCTAAAGCAAAATTGCTGGCTACTTATGCGATGAATAGTGCTGAATTATTTGCAAATAGTTCAATGGCTATGCATAATGATTTACAACAATTTCATTTAAGTAAAGCTATTTCTAAAACTGATGGAAGTTTATTTTTAGCATTAGAAAATTATTTTGAAACGAGTAGAGTAGTTAATATGGGTGGCTTTTCTGTAATGGCTTTTGGAACTGCACCAATGTCTAATACCAAAACTGTAAGAGAGTTTCACTATGGGTCTTTGCTTATTTTAAATTTTAATGACGAAGGTACTATCAAGTGGCGATCTGTGATTGATAAAGAACAATTTTCTCAAGATGATGAAGGTTACTTTTCATCATATGCAACTGTTTTGTCAGGAGGTAATTTACTCTATTTTTATTCTACTCTTGGTGCAGAAAAAATTAGAGGTCAATTTGTGTCGGTGGATGCATTAAATGGAAAGTTAGATTTGGAACCTCTCCGTTCCTATAAAAATGAAACAAGCGAATGGGTGCCAAGAAACGCTTTGCAGATAAGCGCAAATGAGCTTTTAATTCCTTGCATTAAAAAGAAACAATTGTATTTAACCAAACTTATTTTTTAATTTTTTATAGTGTATAGACTTTTTAGAAATACCAATCCATTTGCTGTCCTATTAATTCTTGTATTTGCCTTTTTGCTTTTCGCATTGCCTTCCAATGCTCCTCAAATCAAACCAGAGATAGTTCATAATTCTCTATTGTACACGTATATTCTTGAATTCCTTAATTGGCTTTTAGGGGATAGTAATAGTGCCTTGACATTTTTATCTTTATGCTTGACACTATTTCAGGCCTTATATCTCAATTATTTATCGGTTAGAAATAAACTGTTTCATCAAACGGGTTATTTACCTGCTTTATTATTTGTTTTCTTATCAGCGCTATCACCTACTTTCAGAGTATTTACAGCTACACAATTAGCAGTATGTTTTTTATTACCTGCAATGAATCTAATTTTCAGTATTGGTTCTAGCCATTCGCCAAGAAAACACTTGTTTAATATCGGTTTCTTGTTTTCATTGATTGCCTTAATCATTCAGCCAGCCTTTTTGTTTTTTATATTAATGTACTTGTGTATAGCCTTCCTTCGTCCTATTTATTTAGTAGAGTGGATAGTGCTTTTGCTTGGTTTTCTGACCCCTATTTACTTTTTTACCACACTACTTTATTTGTTTGATTTTGCCAATTGGAACACCTTGATCAAAATTTTACAAATGGTACAATTAAATGAGCTTCATTTACCAATTGCAAACCTTATATATTTGGTTTTCTTCGTTGTCTTATTAATTACAGGAATTTATCTTTTGCAATCGCAATTAATCCTCCTGACGATTTACGTTAGACGCTGTTGGGCCATTATTTTCGGTATGTTGGTGTTTAGTTCAGTTGTGGCATTATTTATGCATCAAGATCAATCAGGTAATTGGTTGTTAGTAGTGCCAGCCTCCACTTTGATAATTTCCAACATTTTTACTTCTGAGAAACGAAAGCAATTTGTTACCTTTGCTTTTTATTTTGTGTTTACAGCACTTATAGTATTTAGATTTTTTTTATAATAAATTTTTGAATCATACGAATATGAAATTTGGAGTTATTGTTTTCCCCGGATCTAATTGCGATAGAGATATGTTGCATGCTTTAAATGACGATTTACAACAAGAAGTTGTCATGTTGTGGCATAAAGATTCTGACCTTAGTATGTTTACTACGGACGATTGCATTATTTTGCCAGGAGGTTTTTCTTATGGCGATTATTTAAGATGTGGTGCCTTGGCTAGATTTAGTCCTATGATGGAACAAGTCATAGCATTTGCTAATAGAGGTGGTAAGGTTTTTGGGGTATGTAATGGATTCCAAATTTTATGTGAATCAGGCTTATTACCAGGTGTTTTATTGCAAAATGATCACCAAAAATTTGTATGTAAAAATGTTTACATCAAAAATGAAGGTGGTGATAATAGAATAGCTCAACAAGTAGCACAAAAAACATTGAAAATTCCGGTAGCTCATGGTGAGGGAAGATATTTTGCAGATGAAGCTACTATTGCTTCTTTAGAGGCTAATAAGCAGGTTATTTTCAGATATTGCGATGAGCATGGTGCTGTTACTTCAGAAAGCAATCCAAATGGAGCGATTAATAATATTGCTGGTATTTGTAATGCTACTAAAAACGTATTTGGCATGATGCCGCATCCAGAACGAGCTTGCAGTGATGCACTCCATAATATCGACGGTAGAGCTATTTTGCAAGCATTGTCTAATTAATTTTTTATGAAATTTATCAAGCCTATATTAATTGTTCTCGCTTTTGTTTTTTCTGCAAATACCCTTTTTGCTCAAAATATGATTGCGGATCCAAGTACTTGGACCTTTGAAACTAAACATGTAAAGGACAACCATTATCAACTGATTTTTCATTTGAAATTGAAAGAAGGATGGCATATATGGTCTTTAAATCCAGGAGGTGATGGATTTCAAATTGTTCCTTCGTTTAAAATTAAAAAGAATGATGCTGTAATAAAGCTTGGTGCCTTCAAAGAAAAAGGTAACGCGATTACAGAATTGATGGATGGTGTAGATGGTAAGGTGACTTATTTTAAAAATAAAGTTGATTATATCGCAGAGTTAGAAGTTAATAACAATACCACTTTGTTGGGTACTTTTAAGTATCAAGTTTGTGATGATAAAATGTGTTTGCCTCCTGCAACTAAAAAATGTTCGTTTGAAATTAAAGACGCAAAACAACTGGCAGCTACTAACACTACACAAGATACTAATACTGCAGTTAAATCTGAAGCTAGTTATACGCCTTCAGGTAATAATGATGCTCAAGCTAGTCAAACCATAATCAGTACCAAAGAAGAATTAAAATCTATACCTTCTGATCAAAGAAGTAATCTTATGCTGATTATTGAGGGTATTTTAGGGGGTTTATTGTCAATTATTACACCATGTGTTTTTGCTATGTTGCCCATGACCGTAAGTTTTTTCCTTAAACGTTCTAAGGATAAAAAAACAGGCATTAAAGTAGCTCTTCAATATTCTTTTTCAATTGTTTTAATATTTACCTTATTAGGATTTTTATTAACCTTAGTAAATAATAAAAATATACTCTATGAGTTTTCTTCAGATTGGAGAACTAATCTCGTGTTCTTTGGTTTGTTTATGATTTTCGCCTTCTCATTTTTAGGCGCTTTCGAATTAAGCTTGCCTTCTAAGTGGAGTACTTTAACTGATAGTAAAGCCAATATGAATAGCTTTAGTGGTATTTTCTTTATGGCACTAACATTAGCTATTGTTTCATTTTCATGTACTGCTCCGTTTTTAGGAGGATTAATTTCTGAGATTTCAAAAGGTGCGCATATCGGTCCATTATTTGGTTTTATGGGTTACGGTATTGGCCTTGCTTTACCATTTACCTTATTTGCAATATTCCCTCAGTTATTAAATGCTTTAAATAAACAAGGTGGATGGTTGAATGCTGTAAAGGTTACTTTCGGTTTTATTGAATTAGCCTTAGCTTTTAAATTCTTGTCTAATGCTGATTTACAAAAGGGCTGGAGATTATTAGATAGAGAAATTTTTATAGCTATATGGGTAGTTATTGCTATTGTGTTGGCGCTTTACTTATTAGGTAAAATTCGTTTTTCGCACGATAGTGATTTACCTAAAAACACTTGGGATTTACCCTACCTAACGGTAACGAGAACCATGTTTGCTATAGCCTCTTTAGTCTTTGCCTTATATCTATTGCCGGGTATGTGGGGTGCTCCATTAAATGGAATGGGTGCTTTCGTTCCACCAATGGGTACACAAGATTTTGTATTAAATGCAGGTGGTTCAGCTGCTCCAGAAGAAAAGAAAGAAGCCCACATGTATGCAGATAAAATGAAATTGTATGAGCCAGAAGCCGTGCGTAAATTTGGATTAGATACATATTTCGATTATCAAGAAGCATTAGCAGCATCTAAAAAGTTGAACAAACCTTTAATGTTAGACTTTACAGGTATTACGTGTGTTAATTGTCGTAAGATGGAAACACAGGTATGGAGTAATGAAGCGGTTTTAAAAATGCTTAAAGAAGATTTTATTATTGTGTCTCTTTATTGCGATGCCACGCAAGTTGAAATTCCTAAAGAAGCACAGTTCGAATCTCAATTTTTAGGAGCTACAGTGGAAACACTAGGTCAATACAATTCTGATTTACAAGCAACAAAATACAATTCGAATACTCAGCCTATTTACTTTTTTGTTGATGGCAATGAACAATTATTAGCGAAAGAAGGCTATAGTTATAATCCTGATGTTGCTTTATTTATTAAGCATTTAAATGCAGTAAAAGCAGCATATAAAAACCTACACCCTTAAACTTAAAAGCTCCAAAAGGAGCTTTTACTATATCATTAATTATATTCTAGGATAAAAACCTAGCCCTTTTATGATAAAGACCATCAACCTAACGCTATCTCAAGAGATTTGCTCCAATCAAGAGGCATTGCATTTGGCAATTGCCCATCATCTCCAAATAAGTGCACAACAATTATCTGGCTTTAAATTGCTTCGCCGTTCATTAGATGCTCGTGGCAAGCTCATCAAATGGGCATTGCAAATTGAGGCATACATGGATCAAGCTATCGAAGAAACGGCTCCTTTTCTTCCCATTTTGAAAGATGTACACGATGCCCCTTCCGCTATTGTTGTAGGTGCTGGTCCGGCAGGCTTGTTTGCAGCTATCGAACTTATTACTAAGGGTATTAAGCCAATCATCATTGAACGCGGCAAGGAAGTGCGAGCTCGACGAAGAGATTTAGCTGCTATAAATAAATTAGGTGAAGTAAATGCTGAATCTAATTATTGCTTTGGAGAGGGTGGTGCAGGTACCTATAGCGACGGAAAACTATATACCAGAAGTACTAAGCGGGGAGATGTACGCACCGTTTTACAATACTTAGTTTATTTTGGCGCCGATCCTTCAATATTAATTGATGCACACCCACATATTGGCACTAATAAATTGCCTAAAATAATTTCTGCGATAAGAGAACAGTTGATTTCTTGTGGCGCAGCAGTGCGTTTCGAAACAAAATTGACCGATATATTTTGCAAAGAAAATGTGCTGAAAGAAATTGAACTCAATAATGAAGAACGTATACCTTGTTCATATCTTATTTTAGCTACGGGTCACTCTGCCCGAGATATATATACTTTACTTGATAAGAAAGGAATTGCTATTGAAAGTAAACCTTTTGCATTAGGTGTGCGTATAGAACATCCTCAATCGATAATAGATACGGTTCAATATAAATGTGATATCAAGCCAGAATGGTTGCCTCCTGCAAGTTATTCACTTGTAACACAAGCTAGTGGTAAAGGCGCATTTTCGTTTTGTATGTGTCCTGGTGGAATTATTGCTCCAGCTGCTACAGCGCCAGGAGAAGTTGTCGTTAATGGATGGTCGCCTTCTAAAAGGAATAATCCGTATGCCAATTCGGGAACGGTAGTTACGGTTGATGAACAAGACTTTGCAAAATATGGGTATACGGGCCCCTTGGCAGGTATGTATTACCAACAAGCCATCGAACAAAAAGCCTTTGTAATGGGAGGTGGCTTACTCCAAGCGCCTGCTCAAAGAATGATTGATTTTGTTAATCAACAAGTATCTAATTCTTTACCTACTTGTTCTTACTTACCCGGTATTGTAAGTAGTTCATTACAAGAAACTTTACCCAAAGAAATTGCCACTGCATTGAAAATTGCATTAAAAGATTTTGGCAAAAAAATGAAAGGCTATTATACCAATGAAGCTGTATTGGTGGCTACAGAATCGCGAACTAGTTCGCCAGTAAGAATTCCAAGAGATAAAACTACCTTAGAGCACATTCAAATAAAAGGCTTGTATCCTTGTGCCGAAGGGGCCGGATATGCTGGCGGTATTGTAAGTGCTGCAATAGATGGAATGAATTGTGCACACCAAATTGCTTTGAAAATTACCACCTAAGCTTGACGATTTTTCAGCTTTTTTTATAGTAAACTGCAGTAATAGCAGTTGTTTTATTCCTTTTAATACCTATTGGCAGGTATTTGATTTTAAGTATGTCAAATTAGCTACTAAAAATATTTGGTCTCTAATTTGATAGAGTTAGCATAACAATTTAAACTATTAATTATGAATTTAAACAATTTTACCATCAAAGCGCAAGAGCTCATTCAAGCAGCTCAGCAATTAGCTTTTAACTTACAATCGCCTAATATAGAAACTGCACATTTATTAAAAGCGATGCTTGAAGATAAGGATGCGCCTATTTCCTATTTACTTAAAAAGAATAATGTAATCTTACCTTCTTTGCAAGCTAAATTAGAACAAGAACTAAATCGTTTGCCTAAATTAACTAGTGGCGATCCAGCTACCACCATATCAAAAGAACTTAACTCGGTGGTATTGAAAGCAGGAAGCTTGATGAAAGAATTCAATGACGAATTTATTACGGTTGAATTATTGCTTTTAGCATTACTGTCAGTTAAAGATGCAACCAGTTCTTTACTAAAAGATCAAGGACTTACCGCTAACGGATTGACCATGGCAATTAAGGAATTGCGAAAAGGAGCTAATGTAGATTCTGCAACTAGCAGTCAAGAGTTTCAGTCTCTAAAACGTTATGCTATCAACCTCAATGATGCGGCACAGAAAAACAAATTAGATCCTGTGATTGGTAGAGATGAAGAAATTAGAAGAACCTTACATATACTAAGTAGACGATCTAAGAATAATCCAATTTTGGTAGGAGAACCAGGTGTTGGTAAAACGGCAATCGTAGAAGGATTAGCCCATCGTATTATTAATGGCGATGTGCCTGATAATTTAAAATCAAAAGTTATTTACGCCTTAGATATGGGTGCTTTGATGGCAGGTGCTAAATATAGAGGGGAATTTGAAGAACGCTTAAAAGCTGTTGTAAAAGAAGTAAGTGATAGTAATGGAGAATTGATCCTGTTTATTGATGAGATTCATACCTTAATTGGCGCCGGTGCTATGGAAGGAGCTATGGATGCTGCTAATATTTTAAAGCCAGCTTTAGCAAGAGGCGAACTTAGAGCTATAGGTGCAACTACCTTAAATGAATATCAAAAGTATTTTGAAAAGGATAAAGCCCTTGAAAGAAGATTTCAGAAAGTAATTATTGATGAACCGAATACAGAAGATGCTATTTCAATTCTGAGAGGATTAAAAGATCGCTATGAGTCGCACCATAAAGTGCGCATTAAAGACGAAGCCATAATCGCTGCGGTTGAGTTATCGCAACGCTATATCAGTGATCGTTTTTTACCTGATAAAGCCATTGATTTAATCGACGAAAGTGCAGCAAAATTGAAATTAGAGATCAATTCTATGCCAGAGTCCTTAGATGAATTAGAACGCAAAATTCGACAATTAGAGATTGAACGAGAAGCTATTAAAAGAGAACATGATGATGAAAAATTGAAAGTGCTTTCTCAAGAGATTTCCTTACTTCATGTAGAGCGTGATACACTCAAAGCCAAATGGCTAGAGGAAAAATCATTAGTAGATCAAGTCAACAAAGCAAAATCTACTATGGAGCAATTGAAGCAAGACGCAGACAGAGCGGAGCGTGATGGAGATTATGGATTAGTGGCCGAAATCCGTTACGGTAAGCTTAAAGAACAAGAGGCGCTCATCGGTAAATTAAATGCAGATTTACAAGAAATGGATAGCCATCATAAGCGTTTGTTGAAAGAAGAAATTGATGCCGATGATATTGCTGAATTAATAGCTAAAGCAACGGGCATTCCGGTGCAACGAATGCTGCAAAGTGATCGCGATAAATTATTGCATTTAGAAGAAGAGTTGCATAAACGAGTAGTAGGGCAAGAAGAAGCCATAACAGCTGTTGCAGATGCTATTCGAAGAGGAAGAGCAGGTTTGCAAGATCCCAGAAAACCTATTGGTTCATTTATTTTTATTGGTACTACTGGCGTGGGTAAAACAGAATTAGCGAAAGCTTTAGCAGAAGTTTTATTTGATGATGAATCAATGATGACGAGAATAGACATGAGTGAGTATCAAGAAAAGCACAGCGTAAGCAGATTAGTAGGTGCTCCTCCGGGCTACGTTGGGTATGAAGAAGGTGGTCAATTGACCGAAGCGGTACGAAGAAAGCCTTATTCCGTAATCCTCTTAGATGAAATAGAAAAGGCACATCCAGATACGTTTAATGTGCTATTGCAGGTTTTAGATGATGGTAGATTGACGGATAATAAGGGCAGGGTGGTCAATTTTAAAAATACCGTTATCATCATGACCAGCAATATGGGCTCGTCTATCATTCAAGAGCGCTTTGCCGATATTGATGAAAAAAATATTGAAGATGTAATAGAGCATACTAAAGAAGAGGTAATGCTCTTGTTAAAACAAGCTATGCGACCAGAATTTTTGAATAGAATAGATGATATTATCATGTTTCATCCATTACTTAAAAAAGAAATTCGTTCGATTATCAAAATACAATTACAGCATTTAATACAGCAGTTAGCAGAACAACAAATCAATATTTCATTTACCGATTATGCTATCGATTATTTAGCTGAGCGAGGCTTTGATCCGCAATATGGTGCAAGACCACTAAAAAGAATCATTCAGAAAGATATCATTAATGAGTTGAGTAAGAAGATTATTGCCGGTGCTATTGATAAATCTAAGCTATTGCTAATTGATGTATTTGATCATATCATTGTTTTTAGAAATGATAGCAAATAAATAATATTAAACGGATGATTTTTCATCCTTTTTTTTATGCAAGCTTTTGTACTTTTATTCTTTAATTAGGACTATGTATATACAAAATCAAGAATTTTCTGATAGCGAAACGCTTATTGATATGCTTTTCGATTTCGAATTGGGTAACGCTTCTCCATGGCTGCAAACCCTAAAAACGGAAATTGATGCGGCTGTGAGTGCGAATCAAGCATTTACTGAATTTGTAGCTACCCTAACTGATGAAGAGGAGCGCATGGAAGTGCAAGATGAAGAAAGACGATTACAACTAGCCGCTTTATTGCAAGAGCAGTTTACTGCTTTTGAAGTGAAGAATAATACGCTACTTGCCAAAAATGATAAGGAAGTAGTTGTGTTGTATGAGATTGACTTATATTAAAGTAAATTTTTTGCTCTTAAGTTTTCAATAGATTAAGATGCTGTATCGGTGTTTTTAAAATCAAGAGTTTTTAATTTGGGAGCTTTAAAATAACTAATTGCCACTACTCCCAAAGTCATAATACCGCCAAATACAACTGCTGGTACCGTACCCATCCATTTGGCTGTTAAGCCGCTTTCCATAGCCCCTAATTCATTGCTGGAAGTAATGAAAATGGTATTTACAGCAGAAATTCTCCCTCGCATATCATCAGGTGTTTGCAATTGTAAAATGGTACCCCTAATAACTACACTTATAGCATCGCATATGCCTCCAAGCATTAATAAGACCAAGGAAAAATAGAAATTAGTAGAAAGTCCAAATAAGATAGTAGTGATCCCAAAACCAGCAATGCAGATATACATTTTTATACCTGGTTTTGTTTCTAATGGAATTACAGAAAGTGCTAATAAAGTTATCATTGCACCTATACCTGGTGCCGCCCTAAGCCAGCCAAACCCCATTTCGCCTACATGAAGAATTTTATCTGCATATACGGGTAGTAAAGCTACAGCGCCGCCAAATAAAACAGCAAACATATCAAGTGATAAGGCAGCTAATAATACCTGATTGGTGAATACAAAATGAAGACCTTCTTTTAAACTCTTTAATATCGGCTCTTTGGTTTTCTTTACTATAGCTTGTTTAGGAATTTTGAGCATACAGTATAAGCCAATTAATTGAAAGACAATAACACTCAATAAACTGTAATAATAACTCATGAGTCCAATACAGATACCACCTAATAATGGCCCAAGTACTGCACCTGCTTGCCAGCTTGTACTGCTCCATGCTGTGGCATTAGGATATTGTTTCCTTGGAATAAGTAATCCAAATAAGGAGAAATTAGCTGGACCGTAAAACGCCCTTAAACTACCCCCAATAAATACACCCAAATATATTAGCCAAACAACTGTTTGTTTGGGTACCGTTTGCAATACGAGATCACTTGCTAAAAGGCAATAGAAAATAGATAATCCTATATAAGCTATGATGCAGGTAAGTAAGACACTTCTTTTTTCTCTAGTTTCTACAAAATGACCAGCAAATAAAGAACCCGCAACGGCAGGTATAACTTCCCATAAACCTAATAAACCGAGCGATAATTCACTTTTAGTAAGATTATAAACGAGGTAACTAACGATGGCTGTTTGCATCATCATTGCCGTGATCATTGTTAATCGGGTAGCGATATAATTACGAAAGTGCTTATTTCTAAGCGCTTTATTTTTAATTAAAAAAGGAATAACAATTTTCAAGGGATAGTTTTGTGCGAATTTATTCAATATTAATAATGTATTCTACATTACTTAAGTTATTTTTGTTCACATGAAAGCCGTGCTTCAATTAATACAATTTAGTTTCATACAAGCGATTCAAGAATTAAGATTGAATCGTTTGCGAACAACGCTTTCTTTATTGGGTATTAGTATTGGTATCTTTTGTATTATCGCGGTATTAACGGTCTTGGATAGCATGGAGCGAAATATTAGGAAAGAAGTGGCCACGCTGGGAAGCGATGTAGTGTATATCAATAGATGGCCATGGATGGATGAAGGTGGTGAATATAAATGGTGGGATTTTTTGAGACGACCGAGCATGGGTGTCAAAGAACTTAAAGCCGTAAATGGATTACCGCATGTGCAATTTGCTACACTTTGTTTTAGTGAAAATAATCTTACCATAAAAAATAATCAAAATGAATTGAGTGGCGTTAATGTATATGCCGTTATGCCTTATTTTGAAAATACACAGAATTTAGAAATCGTAAGAGGGCGCTATTTTTCTACAACGGAATTAGAAGCGGGAACGGCTTGTGGTGTATTGGGCGATAAGTTATACAATGAATTATTCCCTTCTCAATTAAATCCAATAGGCACCTATGTGTTTTATCATGGAAAGAAAATTAAGATTATTGGCTTGCTAAAAAAAATGGGGCAATCCATGTCTGGATTTGATTTTGATAATGGCATGTTGGTACCTTATTATGTTACATCAAGTATGCTTGATTTGAAATCATTGCAATACGATCCTATGTTGATCGTCAAAGCAAGTAATGAAAAATCGTTAGAAGAAATGACCTATGAGTTAACGGGTGTATTGAGAGCAGTAAGAAAAGTAAAGCCTACCGAAGCAAATAATTTTGCTATAAATAAGCTTAGTCAAATTTCTGACCGCTTGGATACCATTTTTACCACCATCAATGTAGTTGGATTTGTTATTGGCGGTTTTTCTTTAATTGTGGGAGCCTTTGGTATTGCTAATATTATGTTTGTTACGGTAAAAGAACGCACCAAGATGATTGGATTAAAAAAAGCCATTGGTGCTCCTGCCGCAACGATATTAATGGAGTTTTTAACCGAGGCTGTCATCTTATGTTTATTGGGCGGTTTGTTTGGAATAATAAGTGTTTTCCTATTATCTTTGTTAGCCACCTATTTGGCTGATTTTGAAATGGTTTTAACATTGAAAAATATTGGAATTGGAACAAGCATATCGCTGCTCGTTGGCGTACTTGCAGGATATATTCCAGCTAAAAAGGCGGCTGCACTTAATCCTGTAGAAGCTATTCGATCTCATTAATTGCTTACTTTATGAAGATAACATTGTTAAATAAACAGCAAATAGAAAAGAAACTTAATCGTATTGCTTTTCAAATAGTGGAGCAACATATTGATACCAAAGCTATTGCTTTAGTGGGTATTGCAGAAGCAGGTTTGGTGATTGCTCATAAGTTAGCAGAGGTGCTAAAAACAATTACTAATATAGAAGTGCAAGTGATTGCTCTTCGTATGGATAAGAAGCAACCTTTAAATAAAGAAATTGAATTGTCTGCCTCTATTCAAAATCAACCTATTATTTTGGTTGATGATGTTTGTAATAGCGGTAAGACCTTAGCCTATGCCTTAATGCCACTTTTAAAAGCAGCACCATCTTCTATAAAGATTGCTGTTTTGGTGGAACGTAAGCATACAGCATTTCCAATTGCTCCAGATTTTGTAGGCTTATCCGTAGCTACCACTTTACAAGATCACATCATTGTAGAAACTACTAATAACGAACTTATTCAAGCCTACTTACAATAATTTCATGAATAACTATACACTCGTAATTCACGGCGGAGCCGGTAATATACATCCTGGCATGATGGATGCTGCTCTTGAAAAAGAATATCAATTAGCTTTACAAAAAGCCTTAAATGAAGGCTATCAAGTACTTGAACAAAAGGGTGCAGCTTTAGATGCAGTTGCTGCAGCTATTGTAGCGCTTGAAAACAATCCATTATTCAATGCTGGTAAAGGTTCTGTATTTACCAAAAAAGGCCTTCATGAAATGGATGCTTGTATAATGAACGGAGCTGATTTGCAAACGGGTGCAGTAGCCGGTGTGAGAAATATTCAAAATCCAATTTTATTAGCTAAAGAGGTTATGTTGCATTCTGGACATGTGTTGCTCAGTGGCAATGGAGCTAGTGAGTTTGCTATGTCGAGAGGTTTTGCTTTCATGCCTGATGATTATTTTTACAATAAAGAACGTTACGATCAATGGGTAGAAATTAGAGATACTGATTTTTATCAATTAGATCATAAAGATGATAATTTAAAAGGCACAGCTCCTAATCCAGATTATAAATTTGGAACGGTAGGTGCTGTTGCTTGCGATCACCTTGGGCATATAGCCGCAGGTACTTCAACTGGAGGTATGACCAACAAACGTTTTGGTAGAATTGGAGACAGTCCTATTGTAGGTGCTGGCACTTATGCCAATGATGCTAGTTGTGCTATTTCATGTACAGGCCATGGCGAGTATTTTTTAAGAGCAGTAGTAGCTCACGACATTGCTTGTTTGATAGAATATAAAGGGCTCAGTTTAAAAGAAGCATGCCAAGTAGTGGTCTTAGACAAACTCAAGAAAATGGGCGGAGAAGGCGGATTAATCGCTGTAAATGCGGCTGGTGATTATGAGTTTTGTTTTAATTCGGCAGGTATGTATAGAGCTATGAAATCTTCTAAAGGTGAAGAGCTTATTGCCTATTACGCTTAGGCATCTAAATAAGTAGCCATCATTTTTTCGGTGCTAATCAATTGCCATAATTTTGAAACACATGCTGGTTGATTTCTTTGTTGCCACCAAAGATCAATAGTTTTATTATTAAATAATGCTCTTTTTTTGAGTTGAGAGAGCGTATTGAAAGCATAATTTTCTAACGTCTTATTATTTTGTAGCCAAGATGCTGTTGGTAGTTCAAATCCTTTTTTAGGCATTTGCATATTAGCTGCGAGGATATATTTTTGAGCAATACTTCTCAATACGGGTTTGCTCGTGTTTTTTTGATAAACGAAGCAAGTCTTTAAACGATACACAGCTTCTACTAATTCATGGTCTAAATATGGATAACGGGCTTCCATGCTATGTTTCATATAGCTCAAATCTTCTCTTACTACATGATGATTACTTACATTGTGTTGTAAATCAAACAAACTAATTTTTTCTATATTGGAAATAGGTAGTTGTGTTATCGCTTCAAATTGCTTTGGTGTAGATATGGATAAAGGATGTGCAACTAATTGTTTGAGTTCATTTAATTGCATGCCTTCATGAAACAAACCGTAAAATTGAGTTATGGATTTGGCCTTCCAAAATTTTTGTAAGGTGTTTAATTTTTGAATGGGTAGTGCGGGTATCAAGTTTCCTAGCCATGAAAATTGTTGAAGCTGTTCCCATTGATTAATTCTTTGATAGTATTGATATCCTCCAAAAAGTTCATCAGCACCTATTCCATTGATGACAACTTTAAACTGTTGCTCCTGCATGAATTTTGCAGCCATAACAACGGGTTCAATACTGGTATAAGGAGCTTCAAAATGAATTAGCGACGCATCTAGGTCATTCAATAAATCATCTGCATGTAATTGCTGAATATGTGATTTTAGTTTTAAATGTGTTGCTATTGCATTTGCTTGAGGCAACTCATTATTCTGTTGGTCGCTCAACGCCAATGTGTAAGATGCTAAATCGGGTTTGTACTGTTTTGCTATAGCAGAGAGGGTAGTAGAGTCTATTCCGCCACTTAACATAGCTATAATGGGCACATCCGCTTTGAGTTGTTTTTTCACAATTTGGTGAAGTAAATCTTCGATATGCTCAATAGAAGTACTAGTTCTTTGAAATTGTGCAAGATGCAAGCTGTCCCAATAGGTATGCGTTGATATTTGATGCGATAAAAGATCAATTTTTAAATATTTACCCGGAGCTAAGGCATGTATATTTTTAAAACAGCTTGTATTGTCGGTACTTTGCTGCCATAGATAGTTACTATATAATCCTTGAACATCTAATTGTTTTTCTAGGGCAGGCACTTTGAGTAGTGCTTTTATTTCGGAACTCCAATAGAGCGCATTGTTTTGTTGACTATAATACAATGGCTTTATCCCAAAGTGATCTCTAATCAAATACATTATATTATTTCTTTTATCCAAAAGAGCTATGGCAAACATGCCATTCAATTTTTGAATAAAGTGGATACCCCAATATTGGTAGGCATACAATACCACTTCAGAGTCGCTCTTGCTTTTAAAGGCATAGCCTGCTTGTTGTAGCTCAATACGCAGTTCTTCAAAATTATAAATAGCGCCATTGAAAGTTAAGGCTATACTTCGGTCATGATTAAGCATAGGCTGATGACCAAGAACACTGGTGTCAAAAATAGCTAATCGTCTAAAGCCCATACCTACTTGGTATTGGCTATCATAGGGTATAGAAGGATAGGTCGCTTTAATTTCTGCAACACTATCTTCATCATGAAAAGATTCAATGGATTGCTGTTCGATGCTACTTAGCACATAACCCGCATCGTCTGGTCCTCTATGTTTTAATGCATGCGTCATTATTTGCAATTCATTGGATTGAATTGCTTTATTAAACTGAATAATGCCACAGATTCCACACATAGTTGTAGATGCTAAAAAACACCTTAAATATAAGGTGTTTTTATTGGTATTGTGCGATTAATTTATGCTAAAATAGAAGCTATACCTGGTAATTCTTTACCTTCAAAGTACTCTAACATTGCACCTCCGCCGGTACTTACATAACTTACTTTGTCGGACAAATGGAATTTATTAACCGCGGCAACGCTATCTCCACCGCCTACTAAAGAAAAAGCTCCTTGAGCAGTAGCTTGGGCTACAGCCTCAGCTATAGCTTTGGTTCCTTGTTGAAAAGCTTCCATTTCGAAAACCCCCATTGGGCCATTCCATAAGATAGTTTTTGATTTAGCCACTATTTCAGAAAAACTAGCAATAGCGTTTGGTCCAATATCTAAACCCATCCAGCCACTTTCTATACTCGTGTTATCTGCAACCTTAGTTGCTGCATCTGCTGCAAATTTATCAGCGATGATACTATCAATAGGTAAATGAATTTGAACGCCTTTACTTTTTGCTGTAGTAAGTAATGCTAATGCCATGTCTAATCGATCATCTTCGCAAAGAGAATTACCGATTTGTCCACCTTGTGCTTTAAAGAAGGTATATGCCATACCCCCACCGATGATAATGTGTTGTGCTCTATCCAATAAGTTTTCAATAATGAGTATTTTATCAGAAACTTTTGCACCGCCAATAATAGCCGTAAATGGGGCTTCTGCATTATGCATAACTTGATTAGCAGCTTGTACTTCTTGCTCCATTAAAAAACCAAATGTCTTCTTAGTTTTATCAAAAAACTGAGCTATAATAGCTGTGCTGGCATGTGCTCTATGTGCTGTGCCAAAAGCATCATTTACATATACATCACCGTAAGATGCTAATTGTTTTGCAAAGTTGACATCTCCTTTTTCTTCCTCTTTGTAATAACGTACATTTTCTAATAAAATAACTTGACCCATTTTTAAATTGGCTGTTTGCTCTTGTGCTTCTGAACTTAGGCAATCGCATATGAACTGTACTTCTTGAGCTAGTAAAGTGCTTAAGTATTGAGCTACAGGTGCGAGAGAAAAATCTGCAAGGGTTAGATTTGGTTTTTTCTCAATGTCTTTCAAGGGTCTGCCCCAATGACTCATCAAAATTACGGCACCACCATCATCAAGTATTTTTTTAATGGTAGGTAATGCAGCTTTAATTCTTGAGTCATCGCTAATTACGCCATTTTTCATTGGTACATTGAAATCAACCCTTACAAGGGCTTTGGTATTATTGAAGTTGAAATTTTTGAAAGACATATAATATAATAGTTAAAAAAAAGCCCGAAATAATCGGGCTTTAAAATGATTTATTTTGAAATTAAACCTGCAAAATATTTTACAGTTCTTACCAATTGAGATACATAACTCATTTCGTTATCGTACCAACTAACGGTTTTCACCATTTGTGTTTCTCCAACAGTGATAACTTTAGTTTGAGTTGCATCAAAAAGAGAACCGTAAGAAATGCCAATAATATCGCTACTTACAATTTCATCTTCGTTATAACCAAATGATTCGTTAGCAGCAGCTTTCATAGCAGCATTTACTTCTTCGATACTTACTTTTTTACCTAAAACAGTTACTAACTCAGTTAATGAACCAGTTACAGTTGGTACACGTTGAGCTACACCATCTAATTTGCCTTTAAGCGCTGGTAACACTAAACCAATTGCTTTAGCAGCACCTGTAGAGTTAGGAATAATATTTTCAGCAGCTGCACGAGCTCTTCTTAAGTCGCCTTTAGGGTGAGGACCATCTAAGGTGTTTTGATCATTAGTATAAGCATGAACTGTAGTCATCAATCCTGCTTTTAATTCAAATGAATCATGTAATACTTTAGCCATTGGAGCTAAACAGTTGGTCGTACAAGATGCACAAGAAATAATAGTTTCAGAACCATCTAATTCATGGTGGTTAACATTGAAAACGATAGTTTTCATTTCACCTGTTGCTGGAGCAGAAATTACTACACGTTTTGCACCTGCTTTAATATGAGCAGCAGCTTTATCTGCATCTGTGAAAAATCCAGTGCATTCTAAAACAACATCTACATCATGCGCTCCCCAAGGAATTTGAGAAGGATCTTTTTGAGCATATATTTTGATTGTATTGCCGGCAACAACAATAGCGTCATCTGTGTGAGAAACATCCACTCCGAATCTTCCTTGAGCAGTATCGTATTTTAATAAATGTGCTAATACATGAGGTTGAGTAAGATCATTGATCGCTACAACATCAATTCCTTCCATGTTATAAATTTGACGAAATGCCAAGCGGCCAATTCGACCGAAACCATTAATGGCAACTTTTACTTTACTCATAGTATTTGTTCGTTTAAAGTGAATAGTTAAGAGGGCTCAAAGGTATAATACATTCTATAAATTGCCAACCTATATTTACTTTTTTTCATCTATATTTATCAAAATATTATAGTTTATGGCAGATATTGATGATGATAAATCATGGTTAGCGCTGAAAAAGCATGAAAATACCCATATTTTATTGTGGCTAATTAAAGATAGTTGTTGGGTTATGGAGTTTAAATACTTAGCAATGCTAATGATTCTTCCAACGCTAAGTATGGCTATGTTTTTATTGGTGAAATCATGGCACAATCAATCAGAACGCATTCATAATTGGGCCATTTGTTTTTGGATTTTGGCTAATTCTATTTGGATGATAGGAGAGTTTACCCAACATGAATTTAGGCCTTATGCCGCAATTTTATTTGGCATTGGTCTAATGAGTTTACTGAGCTTTTATTTACGAAAATTATTCGTCAAGTAGTTATTCGTAAGCAAATCGTCCGTATGGACTTTCGATCACTACTTCTTTCTTGGTACTTGCTTCTACACGACCGCTTATTTGAGCGTCAATGTTAAACGATTTAGCAATTTCTATTATAGATGCTGCGGTAGTGGCATCTGTAAAAATCTCTAAGCGTTGTCCCATATTAAACACTTGATACATTTCTCTCCAATCTGTTCCTGCACTAGCTTGTATAAGTTGGAATAATGGAGGAATAGGCAATAGGTTGTCTTTTACAATACGAAGTGGTTTTGGAAGATAGTGTAAACATTTGCTTTGTCCACCACCACTACAATGAACAATGCCATGTAATTGATCAAAATGTTCTTTGATGATAGCTAACATAACCGGTGCATAAGTACGCGTAGGAGATAAGATCATTTTGCCAATATCTAAGCCCGTCTCCGTCATTTCGGTTAATAGATGCTTGCCATTATAAACTACTTCGTCAGGCACATTTGGATCAATGCTTTCTGGATATTTTTCTTTATAGATTTTTTGTAACATTTCATGACGTGCACTCGTTAATCCGTTGCTGCCCATGCCGCTATTATAAGTACTTTCGTAGCTTGCTTTGCCATAGCTAGCCAAGGATACTATAACATCGCCTACATCCATTTTTTCTGTAGTAATTAATTTGCTACGTTCCATTCTGCAAGACATAGTTCCGTCTACAATTACTGTTCTTACCACATCACCTACATCCGCTGTTTCTCCACCCATTAAATGCACTTGTATGCCATATTGCGCAAGCGTATTAAAATAACTTTGTGTACCATTTATGATACGAGAGATTACCTCTACAGGAATTAAGTTCTTATTTCTACCAATTGTAGATGAATACGTAAATGGACCTACAGCACCTACGCAAAGCATATCATCAATATTCATCACAATAGAGTCAATAGCTATACCTTCCCATACGCTTAAATCGCCAGTTTCTCTCCAATAGATATAAGCTAAGGAAGATTTTGTGCCAGCACCATCAGCATGCATAATATTGCAATACGCTTCATCGCCGCCCCAATAATCTGGGTATATTTTGCAAAAAGCATTAGGGAATAATCCTTTATCCAAATTGGCAATTGCTTTATGCACGTCTTCTTTTTGTGCAGAAACTCCTCTTAAATTATATCTATTATTCGTATTCATAAAATTTATTTAGATGCGTTGGTCCATATTTGCGTTAAGTGAACAAGAATTTCGCAAGCTTTTTCCATGTCTTGAACACTTACATATTCTTGTTTAGAGTGAATACCCATTTCTCCGGTAAATATATTAGGGCAAGGTAAACCCATGAAAGATAAACGAGAACCGTCGGTACCACCTCTAATTTTCATTATTTCAGGCTCAATGCCAGCTTTTTTATATGCTTGAGCTGCATATTCCATAACCTCTGGATATTTATCGAGCACTTCTCTCATATTTCTATATTGCTCTTTCACCGTCAGCGAGGTTTCAATACCCGGGAAAGCGGCCTCTGTTTCTTTTAAAAGAGAACGCAATCTATCTTCGTGTTCATGAAGTTTTTGAGTGTCAAAATCACGAACTATAAATTGAACACTTGCTTCCTCTAATACGCCTTCCACATGCATAGGATGCACAAAGCCTTCGTCGCCTTCTGTAGCTTCGGGGCACCAAGAAGTGCTGGGTAATAAATCAATAAAATGAGCAGCGGCTTTCAAGGCACTTACCATTTTACCTTTTGCATAGCCTGGGTGAGCACTAATACCTTTAAATGTTGCTGTGGCACCATTAGCAGAAAAAGATTCACCTTCTAAGTGGCCGCGTTCTCCACCATCTAAAGTATAGCCAAAGTCTGCACCTAATTGTTGCATATCTATTTTTGCAACCCCTTTGCCTACCTCTTCATCGGGCGTGAATAATATTCTAATAAGGCCATGTTCAATTTCTGGATGTGTAATTAAATAATTTGCTAGATCCATTATGATAGCAACGCCAGCCTTATCATCAGCTCCTAAAAGGGTAGTGCCGCTTGCCGTAATAATATCGTCTCCAATTCTACTTTTCAAATAAGGATGTTGATCAGTTGTAATCACAACGCTTTCATCATCTGGAAGTACAATAGGAGCACCGGTATAGTTTTTATGAAGGATTGGTTTTACTTGATAACCACTACAATCAGGTGCTGTATCAACATGGGCACAAAAACACAATACAGGCACTTTTTTGTTTGTCGTAGCAGGAATGCTAGCATATACATAACCATATGCATCAGTAATAGCATCGCTAATGCCCATAGCTATTAATTCTTGTTGTAATAAGGCACTTAAGTTTTTTTGCTTTTCTGTTGTTGGATGTGTATCAGCGTTAGGATCACTTTGTGTGTCTATTTGCACATAACGCATAAAACGTTCTGTAAGGGTATGTTGATAGGAAGGAATAGACATGATTGAAATTTACGCAAAGATATTTGATTTTTTTAGTTTAACGAATGGATTGCGCTAAGTCTTTATCTTTGCAACAAATTGGTGTCATGGATTCTTTGTCAATAGTAAGTTTTTCTCAAGTGGTAACGGTAAGTTTAACCCTTTTTGCCGTAATTGATATGTTGGGTTCTATACCAGTGCTAATAGCCATTAAAAACAAAATGGGCGATATTCATGCAGGTATGGTCACTTTCGTTTCCGGTGTGTTAATGTACCTTTTCTTTTTAATTGGAGAAAAAGCGCTCGCGTTTATGGGTATTGATATTGCTTCTTTTGCTATCGCGGGTTCGATTGTTATTTTTATTTTAGGTTTGGAAATGGTATTAGGTTTGGAGTTTTTTAAAAGCGATACCAATCTTAAGTCCGGCAATGTAGTACCTATAGCATTTCCAATTATAGCTGGTTCTGGTACCCTTACCACCATTATGTCGTTAAAAGCTAACTTTCATGCGTATAATATTTTATTAGGTATTGGTGTTAATTTGATCGTGATTTTTATTGTGCTTCGTTCGCTCAATTTCTTAGAACGTTTGTTAGGTCCTTCTGGCATATTGGTAGTTAGGAAATTTTTTGGTGTTATTTTATTGGCAATTAGTGTGAAAATTTTCAAGACTAATTTATTCTTATAAACCACCATACGCCATTAAAAACCTTTATTTTTGCAGCTTATGAGCGTGTTTACAACGAAAGCAAATGTGGTTATTACCTGCCACAAAAGAATAGTGCCCTATTTGGAGCAAGAGGTGTTAAACCTTGGTTTTGAAATTGAAGAGCGATTTGTTACTGGTTTAAAATTATTTATTACCCTAAACGATTGTATTAAATTAAATTTGAATCTACGTTGTGCGAGTCAGGTTTTATATAGTTTACAAGCTTTTAAAGCCATAGACGCTCAAGCGATTTATAGCGAATTAGTGCAAATGCCTTGGGAAGAAATTATCCCTGACCCGGGTTATTTTTCAGTTACGAGTAATGTAAGTAATGAAAGCATCAACAATAGTATGTTTGCTAATCTTAGGGTTAAAGATGCTATTGTAGATCGTTTAAGAGATATACGAACCGAACGTCCGAAGACAGGAGCAGCACTAACAGGTACAGTTATACATTTGCACTGGAAAGATGATTTTGCAGAAATATTTATCGATACAACGGGCGATTCCATCGCACGTCATGGCTATAGAAAAATTCCGGGTTTAGCACCGATGCTTGAAGGTTTGGCTGCGGCTACCATTTATGCAAGTAAATGGGATAAGAAAAGTCCTTTTATTAATCCTATGTGTGGGTCAGGTACTTTAGCCATTGAAGCTGCATTAATGGCAAGTAACAAAGTGCCAGGCTTGTTTAGGTCTAATTATGCCTTTATGCATATTTTGGGTTATGATGCGGCAGTTTATGATAAGGAGCGATTAAATATTGAAGCACAAATAATTGATGTTAAGGTGCCTATTATTGCCTCTGATATAAGTGGTAAAGCAATAGAAAATGCTAAGTTAAATGCCCTTGCTGCGGGTGTATCAGATATGATTAGTTTTTCGGTATGCGATTTTTATGAAACACATGTACCAGAAGATGGTGCTGGGGTTATGATGGTCAATCCAGAATATGGAGATCGTTTAGGTGATGAAACTGCGCTGGAAGAAACCTATGGAAGGATAGGGGATTTTATGAAAAAAAAGTGTGGTGGTTATTGGGGTTATATCTTTACCGGCAATTTAGATTTAGCTAAGAAAATTGGGCTGAAAGCCCAAAGAAGAATAGAGTTTTTTAATAGTACTATTGATTGTAGGCTACTGGAGTATGAATTATATTCGGGTTCTCGAAGAGTAGAAAAATAAAAAAAAGAGCGACTTTTAAAGTCGCTCTTTTTTGTAGGGTAATTGGATTACCAAACTTGTGCTCGTGTATTTGGTTCACGATAATTTTTAGTGCCGGGTTGGATATTGAATGCTTTGTAGAAAGGTTCAAAATTGCTCAATGGAGCATTACATCTCCATTCGTTAGGAGAGTGAGGATCTGTAATAATTCTTGATACCATTTCTTCAGGACGTGTATTAGCTCTCCAAACTTGAGCCCAACTCAAGAAGAAGCGTTGGTCTGGAGTTAATCCATCGATTGTTTTGCCTTCTTTATATTGTTGTGTTTGTTGGAAAGCTTGGTAGGCAATAGTTACGCCACCCAAATCTGCTAAGTTTTCACCAATGGTTAATTCGCCATTTACATGTACCGTGTCTAATACCGTAAATTTATTGAATTGATCAATTACCACTTGTGCTTTTTTAGTGAATAAAGCAGCATCTTCTTCTGTCCACCAATCATTTAAATTTCCATCTGCATCATATTGTCTTCCTTGATCATCAAAGCCATGAGTCATTTCATGACCAATAACGCCACCAATACCACCATAGTTTACGGCGTCGTCTGCATCAAAATCAAAGAATGGATATTGTAAGATACCAGCTGGGAAAACGATTTCATTAAAAGCAGGATTGTAATATGCATTCACCGTTGGAGGTGTCATGCCCCATTCTTTTTTATCTACAGGTTTTCCTAATTTATCAATGTTCATTTGGAATTCCAATGCACTAGCATTCATAATGTTCTGTGCATAGTTATTAGGAACAATTTCTAATTTACTATAATCTTTCCAAGCATCAGGGTAGCCAATTTTCTTTAAAAAGGTATTTAATTTGGTCAGTGCTTTCTTCTTGGTTACGTTGCTCATCCAATCTAAATGTTGAATACGATCTGCATAGGTAGCTTGTAAATTATTAACTAAAGCCAACATGCGACTTTTAGCTTCTGGCTTAAAGTTCTTACTTACATATTCTTGACCTAATAATTCTCCGATATTGCCATCAACCATAGATAAAACTCTTTTCCATCTTGGTTTTTGTTGTTGTTGGCCTCTAACTGCTTTACCATAAAATTCGAAACTTGCTTGATTGAATGGGCTGCTTAAGAAAGAAGCCATACTATTTACTAAATGAAATTGTAAATAGTTTTTCCAGGAATCTAGATTTTGAGAATGCAACATTTCACTCCATTTTGCAAAATAATTAGGCTGTGCAATAATGAAGCTGTCTGCATTTTTAATACCTAAGTAATTTAGTAAGCGCTTACTCTCAAGCATAGGCATTGCTGCATAAGCACTTTTTTCACTAAACTTATTGTAGAGTTTATAAGGATCTCTCATTTCTACACGTGTCATGTGAGAACCTGCTAAAATAGTTTCTAGATCAATTACCGATTTAGTCATTTCAGCAGCTCTATCCTTATGACCTAGTAAAGTAAATACAGTTTCTATATATTTGGTATAAGCATCTTTAATTTTCGAGGTACGAGCATCTGTTTTGAAATAATAATCTCTATCTGGCATGCCTAATCCAGCTTGTCCAAATTGACAAATTTGTTGAGTAACATTTTTATCGTCTGGTGAAATGTAAAATCCAAAAACTGGACTTAATCCAATCGTATGTTCGTAACAAATTTCTTTTAGTAATTCGTCTGCATTTTGTATGCGTGCAATACGCATAAAATGGCTGTTTAATGGCGCTATACCAGCTTTTTCAATGGTATTTGTATCCATGCCACTTTTATAGAAATCTCCAATTTTTTGCAGGTTGCTTCCTTTTTTTGCATTAGCTTTTGCAGCACTTTCTAAAAGTTCATGTAAAGCCTTATAGTTGTTTTCTTGTAATTCGTTAAAGCTTCCCCAACGAGTTTCTGTAGCTGGAATTTGGTTGTTTTTAAGCCAAGTGCCATTAGCATAGAAAAAGAAGTTGTCACCCGGGTTTACAGATAAATCCATATTCGCTGGATCTAACAATTTTCTTTTTGCAGTTTGCTTAGTTTTTGTAGCAGGCGTTTTACTTTGAGACCAACTGTTAGATGGTATGCATAAGCTCGCAGTTGCCGCCATTAAAAGGAGTTTTCTAAAATTCATAGCGTGTTTATTTTGGTTGACAAATGTACTTATTTAGGTCTAATATTAGTAAAATCTATGCTGTATTTATTGGCAAAATGGGGTATATGCCGGGGAATAAGAACTTTTTCTTTGTGTTTTGTTGTTCGCACACATATCGAGTGCGTCTTTTTTCTAATAATTGATAGATATGGCCATCATTTGATTTAAACAAACTGTTTAAACTTAATTGCTCTAATAAACAGTACTTTTCATCTTTCTGATCGAATGCTAATAAGGCTTTAAATAGATGTGGGTCGCTACATGAGCTGGCGCCAGGGTTTTTAATATATTTGATTAATGCCTTTTCTATACTCGAGGGAAAAATGTTTTTACCCATGAGAGGAGCCAATAAATTAGAAAAAAAGGATTTCCACTCTTTCCCGTGAGGAGAAACTTTATGCTGATGATGCACAAAGGTGATTAAGTGTGCAATTTCATGCAAAAGGGTGATTAGAAAGCTATATTTATTGAGTGTGCCGTTGATACTTATTCTATGAAAAGGTTTATCTGGAGTAGGATTTCGGTAATCACCTAATATCTGTTTTCTATCTTTTGTAATGGTTAAATGAATGGTGTATTGTTCAATAAATGGAACAATATAAGCATAGGTGTTATCGGGTAAAAAGTTTTGCAAAACATCAAAAGATGCTTGTTTTTTGCGCATATACTTTATTTTTTTCGCTTATTCATGTTAGATAGCATGGTGCCGTCTAACATAGTGTAGAAAAAATACATACCTAGAAGCGAAAATACGGTTGGTTTATGTATGCCTTGTTTGTTAAGCAAAACATAAAGTAAAATAGATATGGAACAAATAACTATTTTTAAAAGTGAGCTAGCATAAACACCATTTACAAAACCTTGAGCACTCTTGCCATCCGTAGTCTTAATCATCCTAAGACTTAATAAAGAGAGTCCAAATAAAATGATATTGCCTATCCATAGCGCTTTAGCATCAAAAAGAGGAAATTTAGCCTCTATGAAATAGATGGCAATTGCTAAAACGATGGCGACTAGTAAATGACTTATTATAAATACTTTTTTCATGTTATTTTTTATTTTGGAGTGATTTGATAAGTGCGTAAAAACAATAGCTCAAGGCTAATAGGGGTAGCAATATGATGAAAATAGGTTTGCAATTCCAGCGATCATCTAGCTGTAAACCGCCCCAAACGCCAATGCCTAAAAGCAAAAACCATTGCATAGTAATGCTGGTAAATTGTAAAATACTATTAGGATTCCATTTATTTTCTGCCATGTCTCTTTTTTCTATTAGCTGCTTTTACCTGAATATTGGCATCATGTTTAATAGCATCTGCATTGGGTAGCACATTTTTATCAGGTAACGCATCAATTTGCTTTGGCGTAAGTGCATTGGTATCTAAAGTGATGACGTCTTTTCCTTGTACTATTCTGTTGAAATTATTAATTACTAATTGTTGGCTCTGCGTATAATCGTTTAAGGAATCAATTTGTTGTTTCAGGTGAATCAACTCTTTTCGGCCTGCTCCACTTGCATATCCGGGGATATAATAGCGTAAAGGTGTGGTTATAACTAATAAGTAGGTAAGTAAAACGGTGCCCACAAACAAGGAGCTAAAAAGAATATAAACGCTCTTTTTGGTAAGTTTAAAAGAGGCAACCTCCATTAAGGTTTCGTCATTAGTAATAGTAAGTCTGTAAGGTTCTTTTGTGCCTTTAAAAAGACTCGGTATAGTGTTAAATTTGAAGTGGAATGCCATATAGATAAACTAGTAGCAAAAGTAGGATACTTTTAGGTAAGTTTCTATTTTTTGTTATTAATTGGAGTTATATAGGGAAAGAATGCTCAGTTTTTTTTATTTTTGATAGAATTAAAATACTGTATACTTTATTTACAGTTTTTACGTTATTCAAAGAACGTTTTATATTAAAAATCAAAGACTTGTTGAGGAAGATTCAATTTTTTTATTTATTCCTATTTTGTTTATTTTCAATTAGTATTGAGTCCTTAAATGCTCAATACAAAAAGCCGTTGGATGTAAAGAAAACAAGTATCAGTAAGTTAGATAGTATAAAAAATCAACGGGCTATTGCATTAAAAGCACTAGAAGTACAACGCAAAAGGAGAACAGATAGTCTGGCTAAAATACAACGCTACAAATTAAGCAAACACTACAAAGATAGTGTTACTAAAAAAAGACTTCAAAAAACAGATAGTATTAAGCGAGTACGAATGGCCGCTTTAGATGCTATGAAGCAAGCTCGTTTGAGAAAGTTGGATAGTATTAATTTATTAAGGAATCCAAATTATAAACCTCAAGCTAGGCCCTTGCCTAATACGAAACAGACCAATAGTAAAATTGATTTAACGAAGAATAGTAAGCGTTATAATGATAGTCTTTTGCTAATGCAAACTAGCATGGGGAACAAGTCGACCAAAAAGCGTTTGAGCAAAGCAGATAGTTTGCAAAATGTCAGAAAGTTATTATTAGCAGAAAAAGCAGCACAAAGAAAACTACAAATGGATAGTATTGCTGCTGTAAGAAAACAAAAAACAGATTCTGTTTTTCAAGTTAAAAAATCCAAAAACGAGCAATTGGAAGAACTGAAGAAGAGAAAGGAGAATATTGCTAAATCTAATGAAAAGAAAAGTGAAGAAAAATTCAAGTTAGCTTTAGAATTAAAAATTCAGAAGAAAAGAGAAGCCTTTTCTAATGAAAACATGTTAAAAAAAGGTTGGTATTTTCCAAGGAATTTCATTCAAAATTTATTTACGCATTATAACTATCATTTCAATGCTCAGAGGAAAATTGTAGAAGCTTGTGCTAATATGGATAGGCAATGTGTAGATAAATTTGATACCTTAATTAATTTATTTACCTATTCTCCTAAAGATTCATCCCTTTATGCAGCAGATATGGATTCAATTGTACGTAAGGCATCTTTAGGCTTACAAATTCATGATCCAAGAACAAAATGGGCAGATGACCTCTATTTTTTAATGGGAAAAGCATACTATTATAAAGGTGATTATGAAAATGCTATTGCTGCTTTTAGATATGCCATGCTGGTGCAAGATTTATATCCAAGCAAAGGAAAAGCAACATCCAAAAAATCAGGCGATAAGTTATCGGTAGTAAAAAATAAGAAAAAAGGTCCGCTAGGGTGGTTTGCTCATAAGCCTGTAAAAAACGATGCTATTCTATGGTTGTGCAGAACACTTGTCGACAATAGGAAGTATGGTGAAGCAGAATCTGTTTTAGATTTACTAGAATCGGACAGAAAAACTGATCGTTTTATGAAAGGTAAGGTTGCTTTAGAGCATGCGTACTTGGCTATAAAAGACGAAGATTTTGTTTTAGCATCTGATATGCTTTCTAAAGTAACATCGACCAAAAAGATAACTAAGAGTACTAAATTAAGGGCTTCATTTTTATTAGGACAATTGTCGTTCTCTCAACATGCATATGATAACGCCATTAATGCCTATTCAAAGTCGCTTGATTATCATCCTAATTTAGCTATGGATTTTGAAGCAAGAAAGGGTATCGCTCTATCAAAAGTTGCCTTAGGCAATGCTGATACTAAGGCATTGGCTAGTTTAAAAGACATGCTTCATGATAATAAATATAGTAATTATCAAGATCAGGTTTACTATATGTTAGGCAAATTATCATTGCAAGTAGATACCAGAAATTCAGCTATTTCTTATTTTCAGAAAGGATTACACTTAAGTAAAATAGCTCCTGCACAAAAAGCTATATTGTATGCAGCCTTAGCTAATGTATATTTTGATTTGGGTTCATTTAAGAACGCTAAAATGGCTTTTGATAGCTTAGATAAATATAAATCAAATGCAGCTAAACATGCAGAGGTTGTATTGGCATTAAGTAGGTCTAAAGTAATTGATGAAATTGTTATTCCTATTCGTTCGATCAAACAGAAAGATAGCTTAATTCATTTAGCTAACCTTTCAGAAAAAGAACAGAAGGCAATTATAAAAAAAACAATTAAACAATTAGAACGGATTCAAGCAGATAGCGCAAATCAAAATAACACTGTATCGGTTTCAATACCTACAATTATTTCTAAAGAGACCTCTTCTTGGTATTTTGGTAATGCTAATCAAATGCAATCTGGGGCTGCTGATTTTAAACGTAAATGGGGTAGTAGACCTAATGTAGATCATTGGAGAAGATTGGCAAGTATAGGTCAGAATAATACTAATGTGTCTAATGAACAAGAGGCTAAAAAAAATACATCAGATTCTAGTATGTTAACTGAGAAAGGTATTCCCAATGAAGCCTATTTATTGAGTTTATTACCTAAAACTAAAGTTGAACAAGAAAAGCTTTTAAGTCAAATTCAAAAACATTATATCGATTTAGCCAATGCGTATCTAGATAATTTAGAAGATCAAAATAATGCTACACATACATTAGATACAATGCTAAAACGTTTTCCTAGAAGTTTATACAAGCCTGAAGCGCTTTACATGTATTATAGAATGGCTTTGAAACAAAACAATGTACGATTGGCACAAAGGATGGTAACGCAATTAAAGGATAGTTTCTCTCAATCTAAGTGGGCTATGCTCGTAAAACCATCTGCAGAACAAGACTGGAATGTGCAAAATCAGAAAAAGTTACTTCAACAATATGATGTTATTTATTCACAGGTAAATGATTGTAATTTTGATAGTGCACTAGTTGCTATTAATACGATAAATTTAGATAAATACACTGATACAATGAAACAGCGCATTTATTTATTGAAGGCAATAAGTTATGTAGGTATAAATAACTATATAGCTGCAGATAGTTTTTTCAAAAGTGTTAAGCCATTTATTAAACATCAACCTTTAGCAGATTGGGTAATGGCAATAGAACAGCAGATTAATATACATATAAAACAAGATACGGTCTCAAAACAAACTTCATTAAAGAATAATGTTAAGTATTCCTTCTCTAATGATACGAATGTTATTTTCAATGTTGTTATTTATACTACCTTAAAAGAACCATTAGCTAATGCTTTGAAAGCGTCTATTAAATTATGGAATACAAATACCATTAAATCTAATGCACTAAAAGTAGAAGGTATTAACCTGGCTAATGGAATTCATATCATTTACGTGAGTTCTTTTCCTAATTTGTTAAGTTGCACTCAATATATTTTCAACCTCACTAATTCTATCTTGATGAAGCAAATACCTGCTTCAGACTATGCTATGTATCCTATTTCAAATCTTAATTATTCAAGTATAACCAAGCCTGAACAATGGATTTCTTATTTTGAATTTTGGAAAGCAAATTTTTTAAGAAAATAGTTACACTATTCTAGCGTTCTCCTTCCTTATTTCCTCTTTCCTTTGCTTATATTTGTTATATAATTGCAAGATTATCTTATGAATGCTACTGTTGCCCCATATAACTTAAACGAAGAAGAAGAAAAGAAACTTATACTTCGAGAATATCGCGCTTTGCTGAGAGCTTTAAAAACCCGTATCAAAAGAGGTGATAAAACCTTATTGAGAAGAGCTTTTGAAATGGCAGTAGATGCGCATATGGATATGCGAAGAAAATCAGGAGAGCCTTATATTTTACATCCTATTGCTGTAGCTCGTATAGTTGTTGAAGAAATTGGATTGGGGATACGCTCTACAATATGTGCTTTGTTACACGACGTTGTTGAGGATACGGAGATCAGTTTGGAAGATATTGAATCTGAATTTGGTTCGCAGTTAGCCAAAATTATTGATGGGTTAACTAAGATTTCTAATGTTGTTGATTTAAAAGCAAATACTACCGTACAAGCAGAAAATTTCAGAAAAATCTTATTGACCCTCGCAGAAGATCCACGCGTAATTCTGATTAAACTAGCAGATCGACTACACAATATGCGCACCTTAGGTAGTATGAGTAGAGATAAGCAATTAAAAATTGCCTCTGAAACTACATATTTATATGCTCCTTTGGCACATCGTTTGGGTCTATATGAAATTAAAACAGAATTAGAAGATTTAGCCTTAAAATATACTCAGCCAGATGTATATGTTGAGATAGCAAGAGGATTAAAAGAAACTAAAAGAGATCGAACGCGTTATGTGAATGAATTTATTAAGCCTATTAAGGAAGAGCTTATACAAGCTAATTTAGATTTTGAAATTTATGGTCGACCAAAGTCTATACACTCTATTTGGAACAAGATGCGAACAAAGCATGTAGCCTTTGAAGAAGTGTATGATTTGTTTGCCATTAGAATTATTTTAAATTCTAGTCCCGAAAAAGAAAAGGATGATTGCTGGAAGGTTTATTCATTAGTTACTAATTATTATACGCCAAGCCCAGATAGACTTAGAGATTGGATTAGTGTGCCTAAAAGTAATGGTTATGAAGCCCTTCATACCACAGTAATGGGTAATTCAGGCAAATGGGTTGAAGTTCAGATACGCTCTAAGCGTATGAATGATATTGCAGAAAAAGGTTTAGCGGCTCATTGGAAATATAAAGAAGGAACAGATCATCAATCACAAGAAAATAAATTAGATCAATGGTTAGTTAATTTACGAGATATCGTTAGCAACAATGATTCTGACTCCCTTGATTTTATTCAAGATTTCAAGCTAGATTTATTTTCTGAAGAGATTTATGTATATACACCTAAGGGTGAAATGCGTGTATTGCCAAAGGGAGCTACAGCTCTTGATTTTGCATTTGATATTCATTCGGTCTTAGGAGCAAGATGTATTGGAGCAAAAATTAATCATAAATTATTGCCTTTAAGCCATGTGCTCAGTAGTGGAGATCAAATAGAGATTATTACTTCCTCTAAGCAAAAACCTAGTGAGGATTGGTTAGGTATTGTAACTACTGCTAAAGCAAAAGCAAGAGTTAAATATCATCTTAAAGAAGAAAAACGTGCAATTGGTAATGATGGTAAAGAAATTTTACAACGTAAATTAGGTCATCTATCAATTCCAATGAGTGCCCATAATATCAATGAGCTATGTTTATTCTATAAAAAAGAATCTTCA
>Ga0222712_10000405_pt1 | contig 57751 bp, 46 predicted proteins | sample C33_657DmetaG_FD_165043 | JGI IMG/M metagenome (GOLD analysis project Ga0222712, IMG submission 165043) | Estuarine water microbial communities from San Francisco Bay, California, United States - C33_657D | ecosystem: Environmental > Aquatic > Marine > Unclassified | place: USA: California... | reverse complement strand
GCTTTATGCCATGGCATTTAGGGTAGCCGCATTATTTAATACTAAAGCCAGGCTTGGTTTACAAGGTAGAAAAAATATATTTTCTACCATCCGAGCCAACCAACTCCCCTCAACTCAGCAGGTTGTATGGATGCATTGTTCTAGCGTAGGAGAATTCGAACAGGGAAGACCCTTAGTAGAGTCACTTAAAAAATCCTATCCTTCAATTTTCATTGTAATTACTTTTTTTTCGGCATCAGGATATGAGGCGATGAAAAATTATAAAGGTGCAGATCAAATCTATTATTTACCGTTTGATGGTGCTGCTAATGCAAAAAAAATGGTAGATGCTATCAACCCATCATTGGTTTTATGGATAAAATATGAATTCTGGTATCACTATTTACATGAATTCAATCAAAGAAAAATTCCTGTTTTACTAATATCAGGCATCTTTAGAAATGCTCAACCTTTTTTTAAATGGTACGGAAGTCTTTGGAGAGAAATGTTATCATCGATTACTTATTTTTTTGTTCAGAATGAAAATTCTCTACAATTGCTTTCTTCCATAGCAATCAATGAAAAAGTACTGATTACTGGAGATACTAGGTTTGATCGGGTAATTGAAATTGCTGAAAAATTTGAACCGATTTCAATCATTGAAAAATATTGTGAAAATAATAGGGTAATCGTTGCTGGTAGTACATGGGAGGAAGATGAGACAGAATTTATCCATTACGTGAAAGCCAATCCACAAATAAAATTTATTATTGCTCCGCATGAAACTGACATTGGAAATATTCAACAAATGAAAAAAAGATTTTCCAATGCGTTGCTTTATACAGATTTAATCAACGCGCCAGTTGACAAAAATATTTCTACTAACTTACTCATTATAGATAATGTAGGAATGCTTTCTAGGCTTTACCACTATGCAGACATAACCTATGTGGGAGGTGGCTTTGGGGCCGACGGCGTTCACAATGTTTTAGAAGCTGCTGTATTTGGTAAGCCCGTAATTTTTGGTCCAGAATATAAAAAATACGCTGAAGCCATCGGACTAGTGGAGAGTGGTGGAGGAATTTCTATAGAAAATGCGCTAGAACTAGAATCCGTTTTAAAATTATTATGGGAACGAGAAGATGAGGCAAAAGCGAAAGGCATCGCATCCAAACAATTTGTTTATGCAAATGCAGGAGCTAGTAAAAAAATAATTCAATTTATTCAGGAAAATCGTCTTCTAACCAATTGATCAAAATATTGAACAGTTAAACTATCTTCTTTCCAACCCAACTTTGTCTTTAACTCCCTTCGAATCCAATAGTCTGCTTCTGGCCAAATAGAAAAACTATTAATTGTTTTGATACTTCTTTCAAAAACAGATTCATCTCCATTAAATAAATCATTGATAAATAAAAAGCGGTCATTAATCCCAATGGCTTTTTTCAGATCCTTAATTGGACCGGCTGATAAGCTATCGCTTACTTCAACTTTAGTTTCCTTCAATTGGTCATTAATTGAAAGTGCTTGGTTCACTTCAACTTGCTTTTCAGGAACTTTTTGACTTACAACTGGCTGAATAGTTTGAATTGGCTTTACAGGAATTTCGACTTCCTCCGATTCCACTACCAATTTTGGCTTGCTTTGACCACTAATCTGTTGCATCAAAGAAGCATTTCGCTTAATTTCATCCAGTTCAGCTGCTAATTCCTCCTCGTCAATTTGTAAAATTCCAATTATCTTTTTCTCCACCTCAGGTATTGCATAGGTTGCCGAAGCTAATGGCTTCTGAATAACAGGAGGCACCGATTGTATTGATTCTAGGTCGGTTTCAGCAAATTCTTCAACCTTTTTATCCCTCAAATAAGCTAATTCTTGCTGAAGCATTTGTACTGTACTCAAAAGTAGCTCCGCAGAATTGCCCTCATTAAATTGCTGTTGCAATTTCCGCAAAAGTGTTTCCACTCTTTCCATAAATAAAACAATTGATTTATATTACAAATAACAAAATTAGTTTTGACCATTGAGTCAAAACCATAATCTTTGCAATTCTAGCACTAAAGTTACAAACAGTATTTTAAAAAAATCTATAAATGTTTATTGAACCAAATATAACGGGTGGCCGACGCGGATGGATTGAAGTGATTTGTGGAAGTATGTTTAGCGGAAAAACTGAAGAGTTAATCCGCAGATTAAAAAGAGTTAAAATTGCCAATCTTAAAGCAGAGATATTTAAGCCTGCCATCGACAAACGATATGATGAAATAAAAATCGTTAGTCACGACACCAATTTTATACAAAGTACACCTGTAGCAAGTGCCAAAGATATTCTTGCGCTTGCCCAAGATGCTGATGTGGTAGGCATTGACGAAGCTCAATTTTTTGATGAAGAAATTGTTTCAGTTTGCGAGCAACTTGCCTTAAAAGGAATAAGGGTAATTGTTGCAGGCCTTGACATGGATTATTCTGGAAAGCCCTTTGCTCAAATACCTAACTTGCTTGCCATCGCCGACTATATTACTAAGTTGCATGCAATTTGTGTTGTTTGCGGAAATATTGCTAATATTAGTTATAGAAAAAATAGTGAGAGTGGTCAAATTTTAATCGGCGAAAAAGAAGTCTACGAACCTAGATGCAGAAACTGTATTAATCAATAAGTATATAAAATACGCTATCCAAAAAATAAAAGGGCGCTTAGCTTTACAAATTACCATTGAAATATTTTGTTATGACTAAATCAATTCTTGCCCTACTGAAAAAAGACCTACTGCTGGAGTTGAGACAACAACACAGTTTGTATGGCATTCTCTTATACGTAGCTTCTACCATTTTTGTACTATATCTTTCTATCAATAATCCCGAAGGAGAGGTATGGAATGGTTTATTTTGGATCATACAATTATTCGTTTGTGTAAATGCTGTAGCTAAAAGTTTTTTACAAGAAAGCAAAGGAAGAATGCTTTACTTCTACACTATCTCAGGAGCAAAGGAATTCATTATAGCCAAACTCATCTACAATATTATCCTAATGCTCATCATGAGTCTACTCAGTTTAGGCTTGTTTTTTATTCTACTAAAAAATCCATTGGGCAACACCTTACAATTTATTGGTATCGTTTGTTTAGGAGGTATTAGCATTAGTTTGGTCTTTACCTTACTAGCAGCCATCGCCGCTAAGGCGCAGCAAAATGCTGCTTTAATGGCCATTATGGGATTCCCATTGATCATTCCTCAATTGCTGCTGCTTATCCGACTTTCAAAAGTTGCTTTTGGGGAAATTTTCAGAGAAGGTGCACTCATGCAACTTTCTTTACTGATTGTTGGACTAGACCTGATGGTGATTGCCCTTTCAATCATCTTGTTTCCATTTTTATGGAAAGATTAATCATTTTAAAAGTACGTAAAACGCAAAAAACAGTCATCAAAATAACAATTTGAACAAAAGAGTGTTTCCCTTAATTTTGCAGTATACATTTTAATTACATGCGAAAAAGTTGGTGGAAAATATTAGCGGCCGTTTTACTCATTTACACTTTTACTGCGGGCTTTTTAATTAAAGTACCTATCATTGGAAACCTAAAAGAAACCATACGTAATCTATTTTTTCATGTACCGATGTGGTTTGGTCAAATCATTTTACTAACCACTTCCTTAGTTTATTCCATTTTATATCTTCGTAAGCCCGATTTACGACATGACATATACGCTTCCTCCTTTGCCAAAACTGGTATTTTGATGGGTGTACTTGGTTTAATAACAGGAGCTATTTGGGCTACCTATACTTGGGGAGAACCTTGGAGCAATGATCCCAAACAAATTGGTGTAGCGATTGCCCTTCTTATTTATTTTGCTTACTTGGTTTTACGCAATGCAATAACGGACATAGATAAACGCGCTAAAATTAGTGCGGTATATAATATTTTCGCCTATTTTATTTATCTACCACTCATTATGATATTACCTAGATTGGTAGAATCATTACACCCTGGAGGCAAAGGCGTAGAAGGAAACCCTGGTCTTAATGGGGCAGACCTTGATGCTACGATGCGACTAGTTTTTTGGCCAGCAGTGATAGGTTGGACACTTTTAGGGACTTGGATAACTACCCTCAACATTCGAATTTATTTAATCAGAGATAAAAACTTACTCAATGCGAAATAGAATTCACTATTTACTTTTATTATTAGCAGGAATAATTTCAAGTACTCAAAGTTTTGCTCAAGATAATGTAGCAACTGAATCGGCTATGCGTAGTAACGGAAAGATATATGTAGTAATGGCAATCTGCATTACCATTCTAATTGGTTTTTTAATATACCTTTTGTCAATTGAGAGAAAAATCAAGCAAATAGAAGACAAACATTAATTCAGATTGACTAAGTTTATACAAGTCTGATCAACGAATTATTCTATCCTAGATGGGTAAAGTACAGACCGAAAAAATACAATTAAATAAACAGAAGATTTTATTTATTTAAAAACTAAAGTTGATTGGTTATTTTATATAATTCAAACTACAATCAAATTTACCTTCCCCCATTCCTAACGCTTGCGCAGCTGCATTGCTAATTATTATTTGTAGTCCAGCGTTTTGTTTTATATCTGGTATAAGATCGAGCACTTTTGCATAAACAGAATTCCCCGTTACATTGCTAGAAATTTTGATAATGGTTCCAGGAGTTGAAGAATTATGTAAACAATAATATTTCCCATCCTCCCAACCACTTGTACTCTTAAAAATACCTGCTTCTCCCTTTTCGTCAATCAAAGCTCCTTTGCTAGACTGTTCATTATAATCTCTTTTAAATAGACCCTCTTTGAAATCCTTAAACGCTACAACTTTTTTGGGAGCTTGATTAACAGGTGCCGCCTCTTTTACTGGTTTAGTTGCAATCGGCTCGTTACTGACTTTCTCTGCAACCGATAAACTTACACCGGTAGTTTTCTTTGTAGTCTCCACCGATTTAGCTACTTCAGCAGGTAAAGTTGGCTCTTTTGCAACAACAGCTGGCTTAACTGTTGCCTCAGTTTTAGTTTCAACCTTAGTTTCCAATTTGCTAGTCACCAGATCAGCCGGCTTTACCTTTGCCATATTTGACAAGGGTGAAATATCTTTTTTAACCTTAAGATAACCTACAATTAATTTCGTTCCATTAGCTACCCCATTACCTTTTAGTTTATTCCATTTCTTAAGTGCTTCGATAGGCACTTTATTATAGTGAGCGCTTATTTTATTAAGCCCTTCCTTTCCTTTTACGATATGATATAATGGAACTACTACTTCATCTTCCGTTGCATTGCCCACTTGTAAAAAATTAGAAGCAACTAATGGAATTTTTAATTTTTGTCCTAAACTCAATCCGTTTTCTAATACCAACTGATTAAATGGCGCCACTTCTTTTGGACTCACATTATAGATGCGTCCGATACTGTAATAATTTTCCTTGGGTGCAACTTTATGGGCTACAAATAAATTAGGGGACTGCCCCTCAACTACTATTAATTTATTTTGAGCCTGTACTAATAATGGCAAACAAAATAATGTAATCAATAAAAACTTCATATGTTGATTATTAATTCGATACAAAGATGGGAAATTTTGTTGACTACTAGCAATATTATAACTATCAGAAAGAGTTAAAATTATCTGAAACAAGATTATTGCTACTTATTGATTATACGCCACTCTTTGGGATAATAATTATTAATGCGATTGGATAATAGTTTTATCCACCCAAGTTTAATTTGTTGGTAGCTTAACAAAACCCATCCTTTATAATTTGAGTCGATTGAAATTTCCTGCTTTCTTAAATATTCCAGCGCAGTCAATTTGTCAACTTCAATGGAAGCAGTCATTGGGTTAATAATATTACTCAAGGCAAGCTCATGATCAGGAATCAATTCGTTTCTTATAATGACGCCCAATTTTACTCCAGCCTTTTTAATATAAAGTGCAGATTGTAACATAGCTAAATCATTCTCCAAATGAGAAGGAATTGCAATCACTTCATCGTTTTGTTTGATAAAGAAAAAATCATCCCATTTTTTAACCCATGGTTTTACAACGTCTATTTCTTTAGAAGTCAATCGCAAGGATTTACCTTTTACAACGCTTTCGCGATTTGCTGAATCGGTTAGATTTTTCTTCCTAAATGCGGCTATAAAAAAACCCTCCCCTTTCAATTTATCTGGATAAAAACGATATCCTTTAGCCTTAGATTTTGAAGCGGTAGTTTCAATGATATTCCATTCATTTTTTAATTGTAATTGAATAGCGTCAAGTTCAAAATCATTAATCAGCCAGTCGCTAATTTCCTCGTCTTCACTAGGGGAATATGAACAGGTAGAATAAATTAAGGTTCCTCCATCCTTTAAAGCAGGTAATATATCTGCTAAAATTCTTTGTTGACGATGACTGCACATTTCTACGCTTTGTTCACTCCACTCATTAATTGCTTTAGGATCTTTTCTAAAAAGTCCACTTCCGCTGCAAGGTGCATCTACAACTATTAAATCAAAATAACCTGGAAGCCTCTGGAAATCTTTAGGATCGTTATTAGTAACCACTACATTAGCTGCGCCCCACTTGGTAATATTTTCCGACAATACAGTTACTCGAGATTTGATAACTTCATTACTAACTAGGCTACTTTTATCAGAAATTGCAGATTGCAGCAAGGTAGATTTTCCTCCAGGAGCAGCACAAAGATCCAATACCCTTAGTGGCTGTGAAAGATCAATAGCCTGACGAATCCCTTCTTCCAAAAACATACTACTTGCTTCTTGAACATAGTAAGCGCCTCCATGAAATAGAGGATCGGCTGTAAAAGAAGGGCGCAATGAAAGATAGTACCCATTTGCATTCCATGGTACTGAATAGACGTCCACCACTTCTTTACTATTTTCAACAAAAAAGATAGTTGATTTATCTACGGGCTTCTGACTATTAAATCTTATAGAAGTAATTTGCTCACCTGATTGATGCACTTTTTCAAAGGCTTCTTTATCAAAGCCTTTAGTTTCAATTAATGAATCGATAAGAGCAGAAGGAATTTTCAATAGATTAAAGTATTAAAAAAAAGAATAGTATTTGTTTTCACTTTTATGTTCCTATTGTCATTTTTGGAAAAGATTACTACAAATTTAGCTGCCATTAAAATCGAATTTTAAAATGTTGTTTCACTTTATAATCTGGATTGACAAAAACAATTCCTATAAAAAAAAGATCAATAGTAAGTGTAACTGCCGGATGATGCTGAATATAGCTCCAGGCTTCCTCCATTTCGCTACTCCAATGAATATCGTCCAGCACAAATATGGAGGTGGATTTGGAATGGTCAAGTAATTGTTGAAAATAGTCGATAGTGGAAGCTTTTCGGTGATTGCCATCTACAAAAGCAAAATCAATTTGTTTCAAATTAGATAAAAGAGAAGGAAGCGTCTTCGAAAAATCTCCTACTATTATTGCTATATTATTCAAACGCATTGAATCGAAATTTTTCTGAGCGATGGCTGCAACACTTCCGGCCCCCTCACAAGTGAACAGTTTTGCAGAGGGGTTTCCAAGGGAAAGGTAAGCACTTGTAATACCTAGTGAAGTTCCTAATTCAAGGAGCACAGCAGGTTGGTAATATTGAATCATTCTGAATAACAGCTGTCCATACTTTTTTGACTTTACTGATGAACGAGCAATAGCATTTACCCTTCTACTATTAGATGGTGTAAGAGAAGAACCAGCTCCAAAGTCTTCTACCGCTATGAGCTCTTTATTTGAAAGTAAAAATTTTCTGCGCTCCTCAACGCTATGATAGCAATCATATTCTTTCTTATCTAACAATACATTATTAATAAAGTCAAATACAAAGGGAGAATGCACACCATGGCCTTTCCCATTGGATGCAGTAAGATAATAATAAAGGAACTTTTGGGATAATTTAAAATGATTATACAAAGCAATAATTTATATCAAAGGGAAGCAATTCATAGTCTTTCTATTTACGTTTCCACCATTGAAACGAATAGTCAAATACATGTTTTTCATCAGCAGAAAAATCATCAGTAGAAAATAATTCCCATTGGCTTTCATCCATTGTTGGAAAAAAAGTATCCCCTTTAAGAACAGTATGAACTCTTGTCAAATAAATGGTGTCAGCCAAAGGCAAAGCCTGAGCATAAATTTCACCACCTCCTATAATAAATAACTGCTTCGCATTGGTTTGTCGAGCTATTTCAATTGCTTCAGCTAAATCAAAAGCAGTTTTTACATCCTGAAATTTCCAGTCCTTGTTTCGAGTAATTACTATGTTGGTCCTTCCTGGTAGCGTTTTATTGACCGACTCAAAAGTTTTTCGACCCATAATTACAGGAAATCCCCAGGTGGTATTTTTAAAAAATTTAAGGTCATTGGGAAGATGCCAAAGTAATTGATTATTAATTCCGATGGCATTATTGGTATCTGCAGCTACAATCAAGGCAATTTCGAAACCTTTCGAAACTAAATTTGATGCCGCTTTAAAATCTTTTATTTCACTCATTATTGATGTAGTTAATGCCCAAAAAATATCAATCCAGCAACAATAGGAATTAAGCCAATTTTCAAATAAATTAAACAAGCGCATAAAAGCGCTTTTATAATTTTTTAGATAAAAGTCCTATACCGCTACCGGTGCTTTAATACCTGGATGTGATTGGTAATTTTCCAATTCAAAATCCTCGAATTTAAAATCAAAAATATCTTTAACGTCCGGATTAATTTTCATAGTGGGCAATGGAAAAGGCGTTCTACTTAATTGAAGATTGGCCTGTTCGAAATGATTTTTATAAAGATGGACATCCCCAAATGAATGAACAAAATCACCTGGATCCATATCACAAACCTGGGCAAGCATCAAGGTTAATAATGCATAAGAAGCAATATTAAAAGGCACTCCTAAAAACACATCCGCAGAACGCTGGTACAATTGGCAACTGAGTTTTCTACGACCTCCAGGCTCCTGAGCGGGTGCAGTATAAAACTGAAATAAACAGTGACAAGGCATCAGTTTCATTTTAGGTAAATCTGCTACATTCCATGCACTGATTATCATTCGCCTACTATCTGGGTTAGTTTTTAATTGCTGGATCAATTCTTTTACCTGATCTACCTCTACCCCATCAGCTCCTTCCCAACTACGCCATTGCTTTCCATATACAGGACCCAAATTTCCTTGCTCATCAGCCCACTCGTCCCAAATCCTTACCTTATTTTCTTTCAAATACGCAATATTGGTATCCCCTTGTAAAAACCAAAGTAATTCATAAATGATACTTTTTAAATGACACTTTTTAGTAGTCACCAAAGGGAAACCTTTGCTAAGATCAAAACGCATTTGGTATCCAAAAACACTTCTGGTTCCAGTGCCTGTGCGGTCACTCTTGTCATTACCATTTTCAATAATATGAGAAACAAGTTGAAGGTATTGTTGCATAGGTGCAAGTTAAGTCCCTTAGGGCTAAAGGTCAACAAAGCGCCCTTTTTTTTAATAACAAAATAATAAAGGAATGTGAATTGATTAGACGAATTTTGACATCACGAGAAAAATAGTAAAATCAACTATGGAAATAACGATTCGAAAAGCGATTCAACAAGACTGTCATCGGATGATGGAATTGGTAAAAGAATTAGCCATTTATGAAAAAGCACCCGATGAAATCACCGTAAAATTTGATCATTTTGTAGAAAGCGGATTTGGAGAAAACCCAGTGTGGTGGGCCCTTGTTGCAGAAACTACTAGCCCAACTGGACTAAAAGAAGTACAAGGATTTGCACTCTATTATATTAGATATTCTACCTGGAAAGGACAAAGAATGTATTTAGAAGACTTACTGGTCACCGAAAAGTATAGGAGGCAGGGTATAGGAAAACTACTTTTTAATGAACTATTTAAAGAAGCCAAAGTAAAAAATTACAGTGGAATTGCCTGGCAGGTATTGGACTGGAATGAAACTGCCATTAATTTTTACAAAAAACTAGGGGCAGTGAAGTTTGATGGCGAATGGGTGAATTGTAGCATAGAATTAGGATAAATATTACAGACTAGTTGGCGTATTTTTGCAAAATAATTATCATTAAAATTTAAATACTTTTATCAATGGCTGAGAAAATAACAATGGGAAGCAATGGCAAATTAAATATGCCGAATAATCCAACAATTCCATTCATTGAGGGCGATGGCATTGGGCCTGATATATGGAAAGCCAGTGTAAGAGTGTTTGATGCTGCAGTAGAAAAAGCCTTTAAGGGTGAAAAAAAAATCAATTGGATTGAAGTGTTAGCTGGTCAAAAAGCATTTGATAAAACTGGAAGTTGGATGCCTGAAGCCACCATGGATGCTTTTAAAACATACCTGCTTTCCATAAAAGGCCCCCTCACTACCCCAGTAGGCGGTGGCATTAGAAGTTTAAATGTTGCACTCAGACAAGAGCTTGACTTATTTGTTTGCCTTAGACCAGTAAAATATTTTGAAGGGGTACCCTCTCCGATGTGGCAACCTGAAAAAGTGAACATGGTCATCTTCCGAGAAAATACCGAAGATATTTACGCGGGTATTGAATACATGACAGGCACTCCTGAAGCAGATAAATTGCTCAACTTTTTGATTAAAGAAATGGGCGTAAAAAACATTCGTTTTCCAGAAACCACTTCTCTAGGTATTAAGCCGGTTAGTAAACAAGGAAGTGAAAGATTAATCCGATCGGCTATTCAACATGCTGTTGAAAATAAACTTCCTTCTGTTACGATTGTGCATAAAGGAAATATTATGAAATATACTGAAGGCGCTTTTAAAAATTGGGGATACGAATTAGCAGAAAGAGAATTTGGCGGCGAAGTATATACATGGAATCAATGGGAAAGAACCAAGAAGGAAAGTGGTGAAGCAGTGGCTAATGAAGAAATGAAAATAAGTGCCATAGGTGGAAAAGTGATTATCAAAGATGCTATTGCAGATAATTTTTTACAGCAAGCATTACTGGCGCCACAGGATTATTCTGTTATTGCCACCCTTAATTTAAATGGAGATTATATTAGTGATGCACTCGCAGCACAGGTAGGCGGTATTGGAATTGCCCCTGGTGCAAATATTAATTATTTAACAGGACATGCTGTTTTCGAAGCTACTCATGGTACGGCCCCAAGATTTGCCAACACGAATACAATGAACCCCTCCTCAGTAATACTGAGTGGAGTAATGATGTTAGAGTACATGGGTTGGAGAGATGCCGCAGAATTAATCACTAATTCAGTAGGAAAAACCATTCGAAATAAAACTGTTACGATTGACTTTTATAATTTAATGAAAGAAGGGACATTGCTAAAGACAAACGAATTTGCTGATGAAATTATTAAAAATCTTTAGTATTAAATATCAAATAACCAACCTTAGCTTATTTACTTTCCTTACAGTACATTTGCAAAATTAAAAACAACCTCATGAGTAAAATTAAAGTAGCCAATCCGGTAGTTGAACTAGATGGCGATGAGATGACAAGGATCATCTGGAAATTTATTAAAGACAAATTGATTGTGCCTTATCTAGAACTGGACATTAAATATTATGACCTAGGAATGGAATATCGCGATGAAACCAATGATCAAGTTACTATCGATGCAGCGAATGCAATCAAAGAATTTGGCGTAGGTATTAAATGCGCAACGATTACTCCTGATGAGGCTAGAGTTCAAGAGTTTGGACTTAAGCAAATGTGGAAAAGCCCTAACGGAACCATTAGAAATATTTTAGATGGTACTGTTTTTAGAGAGCCGATTGTAATGCAAAATGTACCTCGCTTAGTCACTAACTGGACAGCCCCTATCATTGTAGGTCGTCATGCGTTTGGTGACCAATATCGTGCAACCGATACTGTTATTAAAGGAAAAGGAAAGTTAACCATGACCTTTACGCCAGAAGGCGGTGGTGAGCCACAAGTTTTTGAAGTATACAATTTCAAAGGAGATGGTGTAGCCATGTCGATGTACAATACAGACGAAAGTATTATAGGCTTTGCAAGAAGTTGCTTCAATATGGCCCTTAGTAAAAAATGGCCGCTTTACCTTTCAACAAAAAACACCATCCTTAAAAAATATGATGGTCGCTTTAAAGATATTTTTGAAAATATTTATCAAGCTGAATTTAAAACTTCTTTTCAAGAAGCAGGCATTACCTATGAACATCGCTTAATTGATGATATGGTAGCAAGTGCGCTTAAATGGAATGGCAATTTCGTATGGGCTTGTAAAAATTACGATGGTGATGTACAAAGTGACACGATTGCGCAAGGCTTTGGTAGTCTAGGTCTAATGACCTCTGTATTAATCACACCCGACGGTACTACAATGGAAGCAGAAGCAGCTCATGGAACGGTAACCCGTCACTATAGAGATCACCAAGCTGGTAAACCAACTTCAACTAATCCAATCGCATCCATTTTTGCTTGGACAAGAGGACTAGCCTTCAGAGGTAAGTTGGATAACAATCAGACGCTAATTGATTTTTGTGAAGCACTAGAAGCGGTTTGTATTGAAACAGTTGAAAGTGGTAAAATGACTAAAGATTTAGCAGTTTGTATCCATGGTAATAAAGTAAAACATGGTGACCATTATTTGTATACAGAAGAATTTTTGGATGCCATTGATGCTAATCTGAAAAAGAAAATGAATATTGGATAATTTTTTTATACTATTCAATCCAAAAAGGGCGACCAATGGTTGCCCTTTTTAATATTCAACGAATTTAATTTCAACTTGATCAAAGTGTAGAGATGAACACATCGCAAAAAAATAATCCACTTCATGGGAAAACTTTAGAAAGTATTTTGCATTTTTTAGTAGAAAAATTTGGCTGGGAGGAGTTAGGGAATATCATTCGTATCAACTGCTTTATTGACAATCCGAGTATCCAATCTAGCTTAAAATTTCTCCGTAAAACCGAATGGGCACGAAAAAAAGTAGAGGATTTATACCGCTATGTTCAAAGCAATACTAAAGAGTGATTACCCATTAAGTGTTAGTTGAATAATAGCGAGTTGACCGCTTAAACTTAAGCTACTACCGTATTCAAACATTTTATTCAATACCAAAATGGTATCTTTGCACCGAAGGATTTAGCTATGAGTAAAAAAGGAAAAGTGTTAATGGCCATGAGTGGCGGTATTGATAGTACCGTTGCAGCCCTTATGCTCCATAAACAAGGTTATGAGGTGATTGGTATTACAATGAAAACATGGGATTATGCCACCAGCGTTGGCACAACATCAAAAAAGGAAACTGGCTGCTGTAATCTTGATAGTTTCAATGATGCCCGTCAAGCAGCTGTACAGCATGGATTTCCGCATTTCATTTTAGACATCCGGGAAGAATTTGGTGATTTTGTAATTGAAAATTTTGTAGAAGAGTATATCGCTGGACGAACACCCAATCCATGTGTGATGTGCAACACTCATATCAAATGGCGCGCGCTATTAAAAAGAGCTGATGCCCTTGGTTGTGATTTTATTGCAACCGGCCACTATGCCCAGGTCCATCAACACACCAACGGAAGATATTTTATCAGAAAAGGCATTGATGAAACCAAAGACCAAAGCTATGTGCTATGGGGACTTCAACAAGATTTACTTAGTCGCACTCTTCTACCGCTGGGTACTTATCACAAAACTGCTATTCGACAAATGGCGCACGATTTTGGCTATCCTGAATTAGCTAAAAAAGCGGAGAGCTATGAAATCTGTTTTGTACCCGATAATGATTACCGAGGATTCTTAAAAAGAAATGTTGAAGGATTAGAAGAAAGAGTGAACGGTGGAAATTTTATTGATAAAACAGGCAGAATTATTGGACAACATAAAGGATATCCTTTTTATACGATTGGACAAAGAAAAGGTCTTGATATCGCCTTAGGAAAACCTGCCTTTGTAACTGGCATTGATCCAGATACTAATACCATTGTATTAGGAGAAGAAGAAGACTTAAAAGGAGATGAAATGATTGTATCCAAAATAAATTGGATAAAATATGAAGGAATTACCGAAGGCATGGAAATGCATACAAAGATCAGATACAAGGACAAAGGTGCATTCAGCAATCTATATACAACAGATAATGGTTTATCGGTTCGTTTCTTCGAAAAAGTAAAGGGAATAGCTCCCGGACAAAGTGCCGTATTCTATGAGGGGGATGATGTAGTAGGAGGTGGAATAATCCAAAGAACTGATTTGTCTATCCCTTCTTAAAAACAGCTACAAACATACTGTCAGACTGCTGTTGATATCCTTTTAACAATTGCATATCCAGCAATTTACCATTCAGCGATTCGGTTATAAAATTTACTACACCTTCATTCTCTGCCTCAAAAACAGAACAGGTAATATATACCAATAAACCTGCTGGTTTTAAATGAGGAATTGCATTACTAAGAATTTTTTTCTGTGAGTCAACATAATTTTGAACCGTTGATCTCTTGAAATAAACAAGCTGCTCTGGTGTTCTACCCCATGTGCCACTCCCACTGCAAGGGGCATCACAAATGATAAGATCAAAATCTTTTTTAATTGTTTTATTATCTGCAAGACTAAGGTCTGTTACAAATGATTCATAATTAATTATCCCCGCCGATTTAAACCGTTGATGAAGATTTTTCAAAATACTTTCTCGTATATCTGAAACGGTAAGCTCTATTTTTTGTTTCAAAATATCAGTTAATAAAATGGATTTCCCTCCACTTGCAGCACAACAATCCCAAACTGCTAAAGAATGATTTTCAATAGCAGTGTTGAATAAGCCTGGCTGCTTTAAAAAATTAAATACCTGTTGTGAATTAGCATCCTGTATCACCACTTCTTTATCGAGTTCAAAAAGATCAGCTACTTTTTCTGAGCTTTTTAGTCGAATACATTGCTCATTTAATTGCTGCCACTGATAACCAGATTGAGTAAGTTTTTTACTTACAGATTCTTTCGATTGCGGTCGTATACGAATAAAAAGATCAGGTTGTTGTAACATTGAAAGGCTATAGCTTTCTCTTTCAATACCTACACTGAGTAAATCATTGAAAGGGAAAAAATCTAAAAGAGAAATATTTTTTTCAAGAAAAGATATTTTTTCGTTGGTGGAAAGAGCTATTTTTTCATTCCATGCTGGTCGCAATTCTTTGAGTAATAAAGAGTCCGTTGTTTCGCACAAGAAAGTAGCGATCAGCATTTTTTCTTCGATAGCAATATCAGTAAAAGCATTGCCCATTCTGTAATAATGGTAACAAAGTGATGCAATTGACTTCCTATCCTTTGATCCATATTTTTTATTGGCAGCAAAGAATTGTTTCAAAAAAATAGCAAAAGGTTTATCTCCCTGATAAGTATCAAGTATATTTTTAGCGCTATTGATATGAGAGTGATATCGACTCATTGTATTTAAATATAAACGGCCGGATAAAATCCAGCCGCAAAAAATTTTTTATTTAAATCCTATAACTCTAATAAACTTTTTACTGGATCTTTTCCAAACAAAAGTAATGCTGGATTTTCGAGTAACTCTTTCACCCTCACTAGAAAACTAACTGATTCTCTTCCATCAATTAGGCGATGATCATAACTCAATGCCAGGTACATCATTGGTTTAATAACCACTTGACCATTAATAGCCATGGGCCTTTCTTGAATTTTATGCATTCCTAAGATTGCACTTTGAGGAATATTAATTATTGGAGTACTCATTAATGATCCAAAAACACCTCCATTCGTAATAGTGAATGTGCCTCCGCTCATTTCCTCAATGGTTAATTTATTTTCTTTTGCCTTATTAGCAAGTGCAACTACTGTTTTTTCAATATCGGCCATACTCAAACTTTCGGCGTTTCTTATAACCGGCACCACTAAGCCTTTAGGAGCGGAAACCGCTATTGATATATCACAATATTCGTGATATACAATATTCTCTCCATCAATCATTGCATTCACTGCGGGCCATTCTTGCAAAGCAAAACAACAAGCTTTTGTAAAGAAACTCATGAAGCCTAAATTAACTCCGTGTGCTTCCTTAAACTTGTCTTTATTTTTAGCCCTTATTTCCATGATGGCACTCATATCTACTTCATTAAAAGTAGTGAGCATTGCAGTGGTATTTTTAGCTTCCACTAAACGACGACTAATCGTTTTACGGAGATTACTCATTTTTTGTGAATTCTCCTTTCTACTAAATAAATCAATACCAGGCATTCTTCCAGGATTACTAATCGCCTCTAATACATCCTGCTTTATAATTTTACCATTACTACCGCTGGCAGTAACTGATTTTACGTCTACTTTTTTATCCGCAATGATAGCAGCTGCCACTGGTGTAGCTTTCAAATCACTGGCAACTTTAGTCGAGGCTGTTTTAGCTGTTGTATCCTCCTTCTTAACTGCAGGAGCTTCGGCAACCGAACCTGCTGGACGAGCAGCCGTATTATCGATACTGCAAGCAATGTCTCCTATTTTTAAAGAAGCTCCTTCTTCTGCCACTGTCTTCAAAACACCCGCTTGCTCTGCATTTATTTCAAATGTTGCTTTTTCACTTTCCAATTCTGCAATCACTTCATCACGTTCCACCCATTCTCCATCCTTTTTGAGCCACTTCACCAACGTAACTTCTGTAATACTTTCTCCAACGGAGGGTACTTTAATCTCTATTGCCATTGTAATAAATATTTATGTAAAATTCGGTTAATTTAAATTGAAAATGCTTTTTCTATAATTTCCAATTGTTCCTTTACATGCACTTTAGCATATCCAGTGGCAGTGGAGGCGCTAGCCGGTCTACTGATCACATTGAAATTTATATTCTGCAAATTCATTTTTAAAAAAGTTGCTGCTCCCATATTTAAAGGCTCTTCTTGCACCCAATACCATTTTGCCTTTTTATATTTATCTAAAAGGGAGTCTAATTGATTTTGAGGTAATGGATGAATCTGCTCTAACCTTACCAATGCTATATCCTTTCTATCCTCTTTTAATTGTTTCTCTGCCAAATCAAAATACATTTTTCCAGAACACAACAATACTTTTTTTACATCCCCAGCTTTCTTTATAAATTCATCATCGATCAGTTCCTTAAAACCACCGCTTGTAAAGTCACTCTTCAAACTGTAGCTTCCTGGATGGCGTAAATTTGCTTTTGGAGAAAAATTAATCAATGGCTTTCTAAACTGCCAAGCTAGTTGTCTGCGCAACACATGGAAAAAATTTGCTGCAGTGGTCACATTAGTTATCACCATATTTGATTCTGCACACATTTGTAAAAACCTTTCCATCCTAGCACTACTATGTTCGGGACCCTGGCCTTCATAACCATGAGGAAGTAGCATTACTAATCCATTCATCCTTTGCCATTTTGTTTCAGCGGCAGCAATAAATTGATCAATCATTGTCTGGGCACCGTTACAAAAATCTCCAAACTGTGCTTCCCATATCACCAATGCATTTGGATTGGCCATGGAATATCCATATTCAAAACCAAGTACTGCATATTCACTCAATAAAGAGTTATAAATACGAAACGGAGTCTGCGAATCACTTAAATGATTTAGGCGATTATATTCTGCATTGTTAGTCTCATCATATAAAACAGCATGTCTATGACTGAAAGTGCCTCGCTTAACATCTTGTCCACTCATCCGCACCTCCTTGCCTTCTAATAATAAACTGCCATAGGCCATTAGCTCAGCAGAAGCCCAATCAATTTTTTGTTGATCGGTATACAACTTTACTTTATCCTGCAATAATTTTTCTACCTTTTTTAATGGTTTAAAATTTGCTGGCCATTTCATCAATCCATCAAACAATAAACTAAAATCTTTTTCACTAATTGCGGTAACTGGCGAAGAGTCAAAATCTGCAGGAACGGCTCTTCTCAAATTATTCCACCAAAGTTCTGGCTTTTGGTAAGCATAAGGCAAAGGATTCTGTTTTACCTCATCTAATCTTTCCTGCAAATCAGCAAGAAACTGCTTTTCCATTTCTTTAGCCAATGCTTTCGCATCTGATTCTCCATTATCAATAAGATACTGGGTATACACTTCTCTTGGATTAGGATGCTTGTCAATTAAAGCATACAATTGAGGTTGAGTAAACTTAGGTTCATCTCCTTCATTGTGACCATGTTTACGATAACAAACCATATCGATAAATATATCGCTATTAAATTCTTGTCTATATCTGGTAGCTATTTCAACTGCTTTCACGACTGCTTCTGGATCATCACCATTTACATGTAGCACAGGAGCCTTCACCATGGCTGCCACAGAAGTACAATAATCAGCACTGCGTGCATCATCAAAATCAGTGGTGAATCCTATTTGGTTATTGATAATAAAATGAATGGTGCCACCGGTATAATACCCCTTTAAGTTAGACATTTGCAACACCTCATAAACCACACCTTGGCCTGCCACTGAAGCATCTCCATGAATAAGGATAGGTAATATTTTATCAAAATCACTATTGTACAGTATATCTGCCTTACACCTTGAAAAGCCTATTACCACTGGATCTACCGCCTCCAAATGGGAAGGATTAGGACAAAGCTTTAAATTGATTTTATTTCCAGACGCACTTACTATGTCGCTGCTATAACCCAAGTGATATTTCACATCACCACTACCCATTGTAGTATCGGGAGTAGCGGTACCTTCAAACTCACTAAAGATTTGCTCATAGGTTTTACCCAAAATATTAGCTAAAATATTAAGCCTGCCACGATGGGCCATCCCTATCACTACTTCTTGTACATTATTTTGCGAAGCAATATCAATGATTGCGTCTAACGCTGCAATAGTAGTCTCACCCCCTTCAAGAGAAAACCTCTTTTGGCCGATGTATTTAGTATGAAGGAATTTTTCAAACATTACTCCTTCATTCAGTTTTTGTAATATTCTTCTTCTTTGATGGAGTGCAATTGGCTGAAGCATGGTATGCTCAACCGCATGTATCATCCATTCCATTTTTTTAGTGCTCGTATCTGCTCTAAATTCTACCCCCAAATTATTGGTGTAGCATTTTTGTAAATGTGTAATGATCGTTTGAAGGGAAACTTTTCCTAGACCAACAAATTTTCCTGCTTCAAAACTAGAAGAAAGGTCTGCTTCACTTAATCCGAAATTTTCAATGGTAAGATTAGCTTTTCGATCCTTACGTTCACGAATAGGATTGGTTGTTGCAACAAGATGCCCTTTTCTTCTATATGCCTGAATTAATTGATAAACGCTCAGTTCCTTGTCAAATTGAAAATTACTTTGGGAATCAGTATTTCCGGTGGTAGCAATTTTTGCTCCACTACTAGTCATACTGACAGCAAAATCAAAGCCTTCAAAAAACTTGCGCATTTCAACGTCAATACTAGAAGGGTTTTTTATAAAATCTTGGTAAAGGCTTTCGATGTATGCCGGATGGGGGTTAGTGATGTACTGAAAATCCTTCATTGTAAATAGAAAATTTGTGTAGCTACTTTAATTTTAGATTGCAAATATCGGTCATTTATGCATTCCAAAAAGTATGAAAAGGGTATTAGATCGCTAAAAAGATGGCAATGCCTACTCATCACAAAAAATAAGTGAAAAATGAACATATGATAAAGAAAAATAGTATGATTTTCAATCCTTGAAATAAATAAACGCAACGAAATGGGTAGAAATTCAGATTTAGAAGTCCCTTTTCAAGTTTTTTTTGGGATAAATAACCCAAAAAGTCAATTAATTGGATAGTAAAAACCAGATTTTCAGCTTAAAAAATGGAATTTTTTAATTCCTTGCTGAATTATGTCAATTTATTAGTTGAAATCCCTATCTTTGCAGCCCTAAATTAAGATTTAAATGGCAAACCATTCAGCAACTAAGAAAGATGTGCGTCAGAGCAGCAAGCGTAACGAACGTAACCGTTATTATGGTAAAACAACCCGTAACGCTATTCGTGACATTAAAGCATTAGATGATAAATCAAGTGCTTCTGCTAAGCAACCGATTGTTGCATCTATGATTGATAAATTAGCAAAACGTGGAACGATTCACAAAAACAAAGCGGCTAATTTAAAAAGCAAACTAGCTAAAAAAATTAATGCACTAGCAAAGTAACTTTTACTTTCTTCATATTATTAAAACCCGTTAGGTATACCTAATGGGTTTTTTATTTACCAACGACCAGGTTTAATTTGACCTTCTTTCATAAGTTTTTGAAAATTGGAAATTGATGTAAAATATTTTGGTAGATTGTGATAAACCAACATTTCAATATGAAACTTAGTTCCTTTGCCATATCAATTTTATTTATGTTGGGTGGGTCCTCCTTACTATCACAACAAACCCGTTTTGAAAAAACAAATGGAAAAGAATCCGCAACCTATAATGAGGCCATTGATTTTTATAAGCAACTCAGTAAAATATCTCCTTTAGTCTCGGTTAAAACACTGGGAACCACGGATGCAGGATTTCCTCTTCACTTAGTATTGGTAAATGCCCACGGAAACTTTTCAATCAAGCAGTGGGACAGAAAAAAAAATGTTGTATTACTTATCAATAATGGCATTCACCCTGGTGAGCCCGATGGCATTGATGCGAGTATGTTGTTGGTCAGAGACATTGTTGAAAAAAAAATAATAGTTCCTAAAAATGTTTTTTTGGCTTTTATTCCTGTCTACAATATTGGAGGATGTTTAAACCGTGGAGGCGCTACAAGAGTAAATCAAAATGGTCCACTTGACTATGGCTTTAGGGGTAATTCTCAAAACCTAGATTTAAATCGCGACTTCACAAAATCTGATAGCAGGGAAGCAAAGTCATTTGCCCAAATCTTTCATTTGCTAGATCCGGATATTCTGATTGATAATCATGTTAGTGATGGAGCCGATTATCAACCAACGATCACTTTACTAACCACACAATATAATAAGCTAGGTGACCGACTGGGCGATTGGTTGAAAAATACTTTTGAACCGCAACTATATGCTGACATGCGTAAAAAAGGGAATGACATGATTCCCTATGTCAATTTTGAATCAGCCCAACCAGAAATTGGAATGGAAATGTTTTATGATCCACCAAGATATTCTTCAGGCTATGCCGCCTTGTTTCAAACCATTGCTTTTATGCCTGAAACACATATGCTCAAACCCTTTAAAGACAGGGTACTTTGCACTTATGCATTACTGCAAACAATGATGGAAAAGGCAAGTGTTAATGCAGCATCAATTATACAAGAAAGAAAAATTGCCAGAGAAGCCGTAAAAGAAGCAAACTCATTTGCCTTAGCTTGGAAATCCGATTCTAGTCATTATTCACTTATTCGCTATAGTGGTTATGAACAAGCTTTTAAAAAAAGTTCAGCTACTGGCTTACAAAAAATGTACTATGATCATCAGTTACCCTTCACTAAAAATGTAAAACTTTTTGATGTATTTCTACCCTACAAAATTATCAATAAACCAACAGCTTATATTATTCCAGTTGGATGGAATGCTGTGATTGATTTACTTCGACTAAATGGAGTAAGTCTTCAGCAATTAAAAAAAGACACTTTGATGGAAGTAGAACTGTATCATATAGCAGACTATAAATCAAGTTTACAACCCTATGAAAAGCATCATAGAAATAGTCAAGTAAAAGTAAAGGCTTCAAAAAAAATCGTTCAATTTCACCAAGGAGACTGGTATATTCCAATGAACCAAATTGCCAATCGATATATTGCAGAAATGCTAGAGCCACAGGGAGACGACAGTTTTTTTGCCTGGAATTTTTTTGATGCAATACTTCAGCAAAAGGAAGGCTATAGTGATTATAGATGGGAAGATGTTGCAGGTGAAATCTTAAAAAATGATTCGGCTCTTCAACAAAAATTAATTATTAAAAAACAAGCGGATCTAAATTTTGCTAACAATGCGCATGCTCAATTAGATTTTATATTTAAAAATTCTACCTACTATGAAAAGGCTCATATGCTTTACCCTGTGTATAGGTTGATTCAATAGTAATATATTTGTTTTACTTAAAGTTTTATTTATGAAAAATGAAGAATACGCTATTCCAATTCGGTTTCGGAAAATGGAAAATTTGCATATTGTATTCTGGTTGTTTAAAGATATCAGCTGGTGTATGATTTGGCGACCGCTAGGAATTGCGATGATCTTTCCCACCTTGATTATTGCTATCATTATTACCACGCGCACTAGACAATTCATGAGTGAGGTATGCCATAATACTGCAATGGTTCTTTGGATTTCAGCCAATTCCTACTGGATGGTCAGTGAATTTTTACATTTTGATACTTTACTGGTCTATGGTGATTTCACTTTTAAGCACTTAGCTATTATTCCCTTTACATTGGGTATAGGTATTTTAGGCTACTATTATTTACGGTGGAAACCCCGCCACAAAGATAGACTTGAAACTATGTAGCATAGAGAAATGACGACTTCATAAAACAATGATAATCATTTATTTAGATCTATTTTTAGCTTATTAAAAGGATAAATTAGATGACGAAGGATTATAAAAAATGAAGCTGCTATTCTAGTCCCTTGAGACGGCAACAAGGTGACTCACCTCCCTTCACTTTCTCTATGTATATTTGCATCCGCTAATTTGCAGTAGCCCTTTGGTGGAAGGTCTTTAAAAACTTTCTAATGTAAAGCCCTTGGATAATTACTGCTGGCAAAATTTACCTTTCCAACATAAAATATATTTCATGTATCGTTCTCATACTTGTGGCGAATTAAGGATCACCGATGTAAAAAAAGAAGTTGCCCTCAGTGGATGGGTCCAAACCATCAGAAAATTTGGTAGTATCACTTTTGTGGATATCCGTGACCGTTATGGTATCACCCAATTATTATTTTCTGAATCACTCAATGAGTTGCTAGAAGCCAACCCTTTGGGAAGAGAGTTTGTACTTCAAGTAAAAGGTATCGTTAACGAGAGAAGTAATAAAAATGCAAATATTCCTACAGGTGATATTGAAATTATTATTTCAGCGTTTACTATTTTAAATAAATCTGCTGTTCCTCCCTTTACTATTCAAGATGATACCGATGGCGGTGATGAGTTAAGAATGAAATACCGGTTCTTGGATTTACGCAGAAACAGTGTAAAAAAGAATCTAGAATTGCGTTATGCGGTAGGTCGCAGCACTAGAAACTATCTGCATGAAAATAATTTCATGGATATTGAAACTCCTTTTCTAATAAAATCTACCCCAGAAGGAGCAAGAGATTTTGTAGTTCCTAGCAGAATGAATCCAGGTCAGTTTTATGCTTTACCTCAAAGTCCGCAGACCTTTAAACAGCTATTGATGGTGTCTGGTTATGATCGCTACTATCAAATAGTAAAATGTTTTCGTGACGAGGATCTGCGTGCAGATAGACAACCAGAATTTACACAGATAGATTGTGAAATGAGTTTTGTAGAGCAGGAAGATATTTTAAATATGTTTGAAGGACTTGTAAAACGTATTTTCAAGGATGTGAAAAATATTGACTACACCGATGTAGTAGAACGTATGACTTGGGAAGATGCGATGTGGAAATTCGGAAATGATAAACCAGATATTCGCTTCGACTTATCAATTGCTAATTTAAAATTTCCTCAACACAGTTTTGTCAATAAAAAAAGTGCATTGCATGGATCAGCTTTTGAAGAACAAGGTGTAGGGGGCGACTTACTTGCCTTTCCAGTATTTGATGAAGCAGAGACAGTTTTAGCGATAGCGATTCCGGGCTGTAGTGAATATACTCGTAAACAAACCGACGAGTTGACTGAATGGGTAAAACGTCCACAAATAGGAATGAAGGGATTAGTTTTTATAAAATATAATACCGATGGCACTTATAAAAGTAGCGTAGATAAATTTTACAGTCCAGAAAAATTGAAAGCCATTGCAGATGCAGCAAAAGCAAATAAGGGTGATCTAGTGTTGATAGTAGCAGGAGCTGAAGAAAAAACAAGGAAGGCGACTAGTGACTTAAGAATGTATTTAGGAGAAAGGCTTGGATTGCGCAAAGCCGATCATTTTAAATTATTATGGGTACTTGATTTCCCATTATTCGAATATGCAGAAGAAGAAAATAGGTGGGTAGCCCGTCATCATCCTTTTACCTCTCCTAAACCTGATCATATCGACATTATGATCAACAACAATCCAGTGATAGAAAATGCTGCTGAATACCTTGCTCATCCTTATGCGGGAATTAAAGCCAATGCTTACGACATGGTTTTAAATGGTAATGAAATTGGTGGTGGTTCGATTCGAATTTTTCAGAGAAACTTACAAGAAAAAATGTTTGCTGCACTAGGGATGGACGCTGAAGAGCAACAACATAAATTCGGATTTTTACTAGGCGCCTTCGAATATGGCGCACCGCCACATGGTGGACTTGCTTTTGGATTTGACAGGTTATGTGCCTTATTAGGAGGTAGCGAAAGCATTAGAGACTTTATTGCATTTCCAAAAAACAACAGTGGCCGAGATGTTATGTTGGATGCTCCTTCTAGTATTGATGCTAAACAATTTGATGAATTACAGATAAAGTTGAATTTGAAATAATTTTTTCAACTATATATTATTTGATAGTAGGGCTTGATTATTTCAAGCCCTATTTTAATCAATCGAATTCGTAACCATTTTATCTTTAAAACACAACTATTAAAAAAACTTAGAAATATTATTTCTTGTTAAGAATTAATATTTCAAGTCTTTCACAGATATTACCTTCCATAAATATTTACTAACTTACTGCTATGACAAAAAGCTCAATACCTCTGGCAGAACGCTTAAGGCCTGCTACATTAAATGCCCTCGCTGGTCAGCTTCACCTTACAGGAAAGGGAAGTATTCTAAGGACTGCTATCGAAAACGGAAAAGTGCCCAGCATGATTTTATGGGGTCCTCCGGGTGTAGGCAAAACTACGATTGCCAATATTATTGCTCAAACATTACAAGTTCCCTTTTATACCCTAAGTGCTATTAATAGTGGAGTTAAAGATGTTCGGGAAGTTATTGAAATGGCTAAAACTCAACCTAACGCCATTTTATTTATCGATGAGATTCACCGATTTAACAAAGGTCAGCAGGATGCATTGCTTGGAGCGGTTGAAAATGGAACCATCATACTCATTGGAGCTACTACAGAAAACCCTTCTTTTGAAGTAAACAGCGCCTTGCTCAGCAGATGTCAAGTCTATGTATTAAAACCCTTAGAGGAGATCGCATTAATTGATTTACTAAATCATGCTATTGAAACAGATGACATTTTGCGTGCTAAAAAAATTGAGCTTAAAGAAACGGCTGCACTTATTAAAATATCAGGAGGAGATGCTCGAAAATTATTGAATTTATTGGAATTAGTGACTGAAACACTAGCAGACCCGATCTGCATCACTGACGAAATAGTTATGCAGATTGCCCAGCAACGTATTGCTATTTATGATAAAAGTGGAGAGCAGCATTACGATATTATTTCAGCGCTTATCAAATCAATCAGAGGAAGTGATCCTAACGGTGCTGTCTACTGGTTAGCAAGAATGATTGAGGGAGGGGAAGATGTAAAATTCATTGCCAGAAGATTATTGATTTTAGCCAGTGAAGATATTGGCAATGCTAATCCAAATGCTCTTTTACTTGCTAATGCAACTTTTGATGCAGTAAATAAAATAGGCTATCCAGAATCTAGAATCATTTTATCACAATGTGTAACCTACCTAGCTAGTTCAGCAAAAAGCAATGCTTCCTACATGGCTATTAATGAAGCTATATCAGCTGTTCAAAAACAAGGTGATTTGCAGGTGCCGCTTCATATCCGTAATGCCCCTACCCAACTAATGAAGAAATTAAATTACGGAAAGGACTATACCTATTCTCATAATTATGAAAATAATTTTACCCCTCAGGAATATTTACCCGATGAACTAAAAGGCACAGCTTTTTATAAACCAGGCAATAACCCCAGAGAACAAGAACTTCAAAAATATTTGAAAACGCTTTGGAAAGAAAAATATGGCTATTAACTATTTTGAGTTTTAAAATATTTTTAAAACTCAAAATAATAAAAACAAAAAGGCTTTACTTATTTTTGCATTGATGAAAAAACTACTACTAACGACGGTTCTAGCAAACCTTATCTTTTTATTTCCTTCATTTTCACAAATTGATAGCAGTAGTATCTTTTTTAAAGAAGGCATTCGTGAAAAAAGAAACATCCTTTATAGGAATTTAGTTCAAAATACCATTACCAAAAACTTGTCTCTTCCACTCTCCTTTGATACAGAAGAAAATTGGATAGATGCCTTTTGGGCAATTGAGTTACTTCGCTACCAATCACCCTGGATAAATGGCAGAATCAATACAGCAATAGATTCTATTGAAAAAAGAAGTCCCATTTTTCAAAGAGCTTTACTGGAGCTAGTTTTCAGTAGCTATCCCAATCAATATATAAAACAAGTAAACGCTCTTTTAAATAGCTGTGAGGATGCTAAGGTATTTGCAATGGGTGTAGCCTATAGGATGCAGAATAATCTAAGTCCCTTTCCAAATAATCAACTAGAGAATAAAATAACCCAGTTGATTAAAACCAAAAAAGATGAAGCCATTATTCAGCAGTTGATGTATCGTATTCATCCACCCTCAATTGGGAAAAACAGTTTTCCAATTTCAGCTATTTTAGATCCTGAATTTCTAAAAAACCAAACTGTCCTCTTTAGCTTTCAAAGAAAAAATAGAAATTATCCTGGCATTGCATTAGTAAGAGACTCTGCTGGTAATTTCATTAAAGATGAAAATGGTACTATATTTTCTGTACCTCAATTGGCCAGAAGTATCGGTAATCTTCCAGGATATTTAACGAATGGGAATACCCCTCAAGGAATTTTTTCGATGAATGGATTTAGTATCAGTAGAAATAGTTTTATTGGACCTACTACTAATATTCAATTGGGTATGCCTTTTGAAACTAGTATACGACATTTTTTTAATGACCCTAGTATCAGAGATGCAAACTGGACGGAAGAATGGTACAAAAAACTATTAACCGACAAACTCATGAATTATTTGCCTTTATATGAATCATTTTATGCAGGCAAAGCAGGACGTACAGAAATCATTGCCCATGGCACTACAATAGACCCAGGCTATTACACAGGAGAAAAATATTATCCTCAAACGCCTACTATGGGCTGTTTGTGTACTAAGGAAATATGGAGCGAAGTAGATGGAAAAAGAGTAGAAAGTGATCAACAAAAATTAGTAGATGCCCTCCAAATCGCGGGCGGAGCTAAAGGATATTGCGTAGTGCTTGAAATTGACGATGCTGAAAAGCCAATTTCGATTGATGAGATTTTATCTTTAATTCAAAGTAAATCTGCCCTGAAATAAAAATAGGAAAACTAGCATAGCGATTGATGAAAAATATATTTCAGTCAATTTTTATTCAACAAAGTATTAATGAGATGGAAATAAAATGGAAATTTAATTGCTTTAAAGAATTAAGCGTAGAAGAATTATATGCTATCCTACAATTAAGAAATGAAGTTTTTGTAGTAGAACAAAACTGTGTCTATCAAGATACGGATAGCAAAGATGCTTCTAGTTTTCATCTTTCTGGTTGGGAGGGGGTTAATTTAGTTGCGTATTGTCGAATTTTACCGCCTGGGGTTTCTTATTCAGCAGCAAGTATTGGACGAGTAGTCTCCTCTCCTAACTATAGAAATAAAGGGTATGGTAGAGAATTAATGAATAAGGCAATTATTCATACGCTCACTCAATTTAACTGCAATACAATTAAGATTTCTGCTCAACTTTATCTGCAAAAATTCTATGAACAATTAGGTTTTCGCCAAATGAGTGATTCATATCTAGAGGACAATATTCCCCACATTGAAATGCTGTATTCTAGATAAACAGAAGGGATTAAATGAAGAATATATATTTAGGCTTTGTTCTTATTGCAAAATACGTATATATATTTAGTGTCAAGGTTGTAAAGCGATAACGTTTAAGTTTACTAAAGACAAACAACAAACATTCTTGGATGATATAAACCTTTGAAACTACAAGAAAACTTCACGTTTATCCATTACCGCTTTTTAAAATAGCTTCGCTGGTAATAATCACTGCTTTCGCATTTAAGTATAATCTTTTTTTCAAATCTTTCAGCAGCAATTAACCTACCAGCTCTGATTTTAAATACTGTGCGGTAAAACTTCCCTTTACTTTTATCAACTCTTCCGGCACACCCTCAAATAGAACTAAACCTCCACCGTCACCTCCTTCTGGTCCAATATCGATTATATGATCAGCCACTTTAATTACATCCATATTATGCTCTATCACTAAAACGGTATTCCCTCGTTCAACTAATTTATTTAACACCTCGAGCAGATGTTGTATATCTTGAAAATGAAGACCGGTAGTCGGCTCGTCTAAAATATAAAAAGTTTTTCCAGTATCTTTTTTACCCAGTTCAGTAGACAATTTCACACGCTGTGCTTCACCACCACTAAGGGTTACAGCACTCTGTCCAAGAGTAATATATCCTAATCCCACTTCCTTTAACACTTTTATTTTACGATAAATAAAGGGTACAGCTTGAAAAAATTCTACTGCCTCATCTACAGTCATATCTAATACATCGCTAATTGATTTTCCTTTGTATCGAATTTCAAGGGTTTCACGATTGTACCTTTTTCCATTACACTTTTCGCAATGAACATATACATCTGGTAAAAAATTCATTTCAATTACGCGCATTCCACCTCCTTCACAAATATTGCATCTGCCACTTTTTACATTAAATGAAAAACGACCTGCCGTATATCCTCTAATCTTTGCTTCTGGTACAGCAGCAAATAAAGTGCGGATATCAGTAAAAAAACCACAATAAGTAGCTGGATTACTTCTCGGTGTTCTGCCAATAGGAGATTGATCAATCTCAATCACTTTATCAATTTGTTCCAACCCCATGATGGACTTGTACTCGAGGGAATTTACTTTTGAATCATAGCAATGTTTACTAAGCAATGGATAAAGTGTTTCATTAATCAATGTAGACTTTCCACTTCCACTAACCCCTGTTACTAGTAATAACTTACCTAAAGGAAATTTTACATTCAAATTTTTTAAGTTATTCCCCATGGCGCCTCTTAACTCAATATAATTTCCATTTCCTTTTCTTCTTTCCTTGGGGACTTGTATCGATTTTTTTCCACTTAAATAGAGTGCGGTATCCGACTTAGAATTTAACACTTGCTGAGGTGTTCCCATCGCAACAATCTCACCCCCATGCTTACCTGCCTTTGGTCCAATATCAACTAAGAAATCTGCAGCCAACATAATATCCTTATCATGCTCTACCACCAATACACTATTTCCAATATCCCTCAGATTTTGTAAGGCACCAAGCAATCGTTGGTTGTCTCTTTGGTGTAATCCAATGCTTGGCTCATCCAATATATAAGTAATGCCTTGTAGCTGTGATCCAATTTGCGTAGCCAGTCTAATACGCTGCGACTCTCCACCACTCAAGCTTTTAGAAGATCTATTAATGCTTAAATAACTTAATCCTACATCTAATAAAAACTGTAATCGCTCTCTAATTTCTTTTATTACATCTTTGGCAATTGCATTTTGCTTATTATTCAATCTCTTTTCAATATCCCCAAACCAATTAGCTAGTTTATCAAGATTAAGTGCACTCAATTCAGCAATATTTTTACCGTCTACTTTAAACCAGGTACTTTCTTTTTTTAACCTAGTTCCATTACAAGTAGGACAGTTATTCAGTTCCATAAATTTTTCAACCCAAGCTCGCATTGCCTCCGTAGTATTGGTGGCGGTGAACCATCTTTTTAACATTGGAATAATTCCCTCAAATACTGAATCATATCCAGAAATATTCGATGAAGTAGATTGATCTAAAGAGGAGCTATTTGAAAATCCTGACTCAAATCCACTGTCATTTAAAGTAAGCTCTTCATTTTCATTAGCACCTAATGGATTGGCGTATAATAAAATATTTAAAGCAGTATCGGATAAAGTACTGATTGGTTTATCTAAACTGATTTTATTTTTTTTTGCAATTGCCTCAATATTTTTATACAGATATGCTTCGCGTTCTTCACCTAATGGAGCTATGCCGCCTTCTTTTATGGAAAGGGTTCTATCGGGCAATACAGATTCCATGCTAATGGCAAATACATTTCCTAAGCCCTTACAGGTAGTACATGCTCCATAAGGACTATTAAAAGAGAATGCATTGGGGGAAGGCTCCTCATAACTAATACCTGTTTCTAAACACATCAATTGTTTACTATATACTGCTACCGCATTATCATCTTTAGATGAATTACTTTTTTCTTCTACAGATTTTTCTGCTTTCTTTTTTGTAGCAGTAGCAACAGATTGAGGGGCAACAAATAGTAAGTCTTTCCCAATCTGTAATGTTTTCTGCACACTTTGACTTAATCTTAGTTTCATTTCTTCATTGACTGGCAATCTATCCACTACCACTTCAATGTCATGAATTTTATAACGGTCAACCTGCATTTTAGGAACTAAATCTTTAATCTCTCCGTCAATTCTTACTTTGACAAATCCTTTCTTTCGAATATCTTCAAACAACTCCCGGTAATGTCCCTTTCTTCCCCGAACCAATGGCGCTAATAAACTAATATTTCTATCTTTAAATTTTGAAAATATATCCATTACAATTTCCTCTTCACTAAACTTAACCATCTTTTTTCCTGTATTGTAACTATAGGCCTCTCCTACTCTTGCATACAACAAACGAAGAAAATCATAAATTTCAGTAATGGTACCCACTGTACTTCGTGGGTTTTTATTAGTAGTTTTTTGCTCTATTGAAATTACTGGAGAAAGACCGGTAATCTTATCAACGTCTGGTCGCTCCATATCACCCATAAACTGACGAGCATAAGCACTGAAACTTTCCATATAACGCCGCTGACCCTCATTATAAATAGTATCGAAGGCTAGCGAAGATTTTCCACTACCACTTACTCCTGTAAATACCACTAATTTGTTCTTAGGAATTTTAATATCTAAATTTTTCAGATTATGTTCCCTAGCCCCAAAAACTTCGATGAATTCATTACTGACCATTATGCTAGAGGAGTTGTTTTTCGATTTTGCCATTTATTTAAAACTTATTGTAAATATACTAAACAAAATGGGGGCGATTTAGTTGAAAAATAACTAACCAAAATATATGTTAGAAATATCCGTTAATCTTAAGCGATTGAATGATATAAGTGGAAGATTAAATTTAAATTTATGACTGACTCGTCTAGCAATACCTATGAATGTTTATGCTTCACTCATGCGCTTGAGGTAATTGATCACCGCTGAAATCTCACCATAGGAATAGGCTTCGCCAAGACTTTTCTTAATAGGGCCAACACCTAGGCTATTTTTATTTTCTTCAATCGCTTTGATAATTATATCAAGTTTGTCCTTTCTTACAATTTCATTAATATTAAGCTCACCTGTAAATACAAAATGTCCCAAATGCTCTTCTATCGTACTTCTTTTTAGCTCTCTTTCAAAAGCAATTTGATCAATATCTTTTCCCATTTTAAATAGGCCAAGACTAATCTTTTTCGTCTCAGTCGGTTTATTCGAAACTGTAACGGCCCGTTGACGTTTGGGAGCCTTTACATCCATTTTGGTAGCAAGTCCATTCAATCTGCAATAATCGATGATTGGGTCTAAAAATAAAGAACCATATTTTACCAATTTCAAATTTCCAAAGCCCGAAATGTTTGACAAATCAGAGGTTCTCAAAGGTAAATAGGTAGCCATTTCCAACAAAGTGGCATCTGAAAAAACCTGGAAAGCCGCTACATTCTCTTCCTTTGCAATTTGATAACGGATATTCTTTAATATGGCTAACAAATCGCGATGAGCACTTTCCGTTCGCTGATTCGTATTGGTTAACTCTTTTCGCTCTGCCACTGACTTTATTAATTTGACAGACATCTCACCTTGAAGAATTAAACGGCTAGTATCATTTAATTGAAGTACCGGATATTCACTATCACTCTGTTGCAAATAGCCTAGATACAACATTTCTCTTAGGTATAATTTCCATTGATCCTTGCTGATATCTTTACCAATTCCGTATGTTTTTATTGACTGGTGCTCAGCCCTGGTAGTGCTACTACCTCTCAAAAAGTCAATCACATAATTAATTCCAAATTTACCATTAAGCCTGCTGACAGCACTTAATAATTTTTGAGCTTCTACGGTAGCATCTGTTTTTTCTTCATCACTTAAACATACATCACAACTGCCGCAAAAAGGAGGTGCTGCTTCATCAAAATAATTTAATAAATATTGACGCCTGCATTGTCTAGCTGAACAAAGCTTTGACATTTGATCCAGTTTCTTCAACATGATCTTTGACTGAGCCTCATTACCTTCAATAGTTGCAAAACTTTTTAATTTAAAAACATCGGCTGCACTATAAAACAAAATCGCTTCACTAGGTAAGCCATCTCTTCCTGCCCTTCCAGTTTCTTGATAATATCCTTCAATATTTTTTGGGAGATCTGCATGAATCACATAACGAACATTACTTTTATTTATTCCCATTCCAAAAGCAATCGTTGCAACTATAATTTTTAATTCATCCCTTAAAAAACGTTCTTGATTTAACTCTTTTACTTTATTGTCAAGACCTGCATGATAAGCTGCAGCTGCATATCCATGACTTGTCAATTCTTCTGCTAGCTTTTCGGTTGCATTTCTACTAAGACAATAAATAATTCCACTATCTTCCGAATGCGCCTTGATATAAGTCAAAAGCTGGGGCAAATAATTTTTCTTAGGTTTAATAAAATAACTAATATTCGGACGATTAAAAGAATTTTCAAAAACAGTGTAATCATCAATTGCAAGCTTTTGAATAATATCCTGTTTGGTAAGTTTGTCTGCTGTAGCTGTTAAAGCAATAATGGGGGTAAGTGGAAATTGTTTTTTTAGCTGTCCTAATACTAAATACTCAGGTCTAAAATCATGTCCCCAATGACTAATACAATGTGCTTCATCTATTGCAAATAAAGACACATCAATAGTTTTCAAATAAGCTAAAAGACTATTTTGACCTAATAATCTTTCAGGGGCAACGTATAACAATTTAAGCTGATTATTTTTTAATCGCTCAATAATAACCGATTGTTCTGAATTAGATTGAGAAGAATTTAAAAAAGCAGCAGCAACGCCATTTAATTTCAGTGCATCCACTTGATCTTTCATTAAAGCAATCAGGGGTGATACAACAATGGTGACTCCCTCAAAAACTAATGCTGGAATTTGATAGCACAAAGACTTACCTCCACCAGTAGGCATTAATACAACACTGTCTTTTTTTGCTAAAACATTTTCTATTATTTCCTGCTGGTTATGTCTAAATTTATTATAGCCGAAATACTGCTGCAGCGCTTCCCTTATATCCATCATACATTATCTTTTTTATTCATTTCGACTTTGCTAAGATAAAACAAGTAATTAATTGGATTATTACCCTAACCAAATGAAAATTAGTTAAATTTTTCTTCAATTTCGAAAAAATAATCTGCTAAGAGATTATAAAGTAGTAAAGCCGAAAATTTCTTTGATTATCAATATTTTGAAGTTTAAATTAACCTGCATTTAGAGGCTAAAAAACCTATTTTATTGAAAATTTATTTGGAACTATACCCTCTGCACATTTACCTTTGCAATAGTTCTTTAGTTTTCACTTATCAAGAAAGGCAGAGGGTAATGGCCCGTTGAAGCCTTGGCAACCTATTTTTAGCGTTTACTCAAGACGATTAAGAATAAAGGTGCCAATTCCATCCGCTACGGCGGAGAGATAGGTCAGATTCACAGCTTCAAATATCTATTCAAAATATTAACAGCTCATCTGATTTATCGGATGAGCTGTTTTGTTATACCCTTCATTCAATCTAAAATTAAATGAAGGCTCGTTTAGGAAAATTTATAGAAGTAAATTAAAGTACCCAAAGCTTGAAAAAATAAAATTATCAAATGGAACCAGGAAAAAAATTAACGATTGGATTATTTGGATTTGGTGTAGTAGGAAAAGGATTATATGATGTTTTGCATAATACAGCAACCCTTCAATCTACCATTAAAAAGATTTGTATAAAAAATACGGATAAAAAAAGAAGTATTGGTCAAGAAAATTTTACCTCTGATGCTGCTGAATTATTGAATGACCAAGACATTAATGTAATTGTAGAATTAATTGATGATTCTAAAGCAGCTTTTGAAATCGTTAAATCTGCTTTACAAAATGGTAAAGCGGTAGTAAGTGCAAATAAAAAAATGATCGCAGAAAATTTTGAAGAGTTGCTAGCACTTCAAAAAAAGCATCAAACCCCTTTTTTATATGAAGCCTCCTGCTGTGCCAGCATGCCACTTATTAGAAATTTAGAAGAATATTATGACAATGACCTTTTACAATCTCTGAGAGGTATCATAAACGGTTCTACTAACTTTATATTAACAAAAATATTTCAAGAGCAATTAGAGTTTGATGCTGCCCTCCAAATGGCTCAGCAATTAGGATTTGCAGAAAGTAATCCCAAATTAGACATCGGAGGATTTGATGCTGCAAATAAACTCAGCATATTACTAGCCCATTCTTTTGGTGTAATTGCAGGTATCGATCAATTCATATTTAATGGGATAGAAAATATTTCACTACTAGATGCTGAATTTGCAAAAGAAAAAAGATTCAGTATCAAATTGGTTGCTAATGCTCAAAAATTAAAAAATGGAAAGTTGGCAGCATTTGTATTACCTCAATTTGTAAGTCATACGGACGACCTCTATCACGTTCAAAATGAATTTAATGCGGTAACTACAGAAAGCGCTTTTGCTGATAAGCATTTCTTTAAAGGAAAGGGAGCAGGTGCATTTCCCACTGCTTCAGCGGTTTTAAGTGATATCTCCGCCCTACGGTACAACTATAAATATGAGTATAAAAAAATATACCACCAAACCGATACTACTTTGACCAATGATTTTTATTTAAAAGTATTTATCAGTGTTGATGATCTTAGCAAAATAAATAAAGAACATTTTGAATGGATAGAAGATCTTCACAATGGACTTAAATACAGTTGGATGGTAGGCAGCATTCATGCTGAAAAATTATTTAGCAGCAGCTGGTGGAAAGAAAAAGGCATATCACTTATTGTTTATCCAGAGGGAGTGGAAGAAAGTGGAAACTATGCAAAAAAATAGTGCGTAAACTAGTAAATAGATTAATTCAATTGAATAAATCTATTGCGAAATATAATTGTGTAATAAAGTAATGGTCTCTTTTTGAGATTCAATGATAGCCGTTACCACATCGGTGATTGAAATAATACCAGTTACCATTCCATCTTGCATAACCGGTAAATGACGTATATGTCTTTCACTCATCAATTCCATACACTTATCAATATTATCACCTGGAGATACTGAAATCACCTCCTTAGTCATAATTTCTTTTACTAGCGTATCATGAGAGGACTTTCCTTTCAATATTATTTTTCTAGCATAATCTCTTTCGGATATTATACCTTTTAATTGTTGATTTTCAATAACCAGTAAAGCACCAATATTCTTTTCACCCATTACCTTCAAGGCATCATAGACTGTATAATCGCTAGTTATAGAAAAGACTTTATTTCCCTTAGCTTGTAAAATTTCAGCAACTTTCATAATCAATTCATTTAATTGTTTACTAAATAAGTCGGCTTCCATAGAAAAAAAAAAAGAAATTAGATTATTATAGCTTGAAGTTACTAAACTAGTAGAATAAAGAAAATGATTTTAATATAAAGTAATCCTGCTTTTATTTAAGGTTGACTATCAATTGATTACAAAAATTTATATGCTCTTTTTAACTATTTCACAATTTATTTTGCAAACTATTCCAACCTCCGCCATTAAAAACTGATGTATAACCACCGGATATAAGAATACTTTTCGCTGAAGCACTTCTCATACCCGAAGCACAACAAGTAATAATTGGTTTGTTTTTATCTTTTAATTTCGAGAAATTATTTCTTAGCTGATCAAGGGGAATATTTAATGCTCCCTTGATATGGCCGCCTTCAAACTCACCCTTGCTTCTAACATCTAGTATGATGGCGCCTTCCTGCAACAATTGAGCATAATCAACTTTTTTTCCTATCCCTAATATTTTTTTAATGGTATTAATCATAGATTTTATATTTTAAAAAATGTACAAATGATATACTTTTTGAAAGAAATTAATTATCAGACAAAGCCATTGATACTTCTCGATTATTAAAGATAATTTTTCCGTTATAATTTACTTCCCAGGTAATTGGCAATGCCTTTTTTAGCATATGGCTTACACCACAATACTTCTCTTGTGAAAGGTTAACCGCTTCCAATGCATCTTCCCGACGAGAAGCTTCACCATGAAATTCATACACTACATGCATAGCAACATATTCTATTGGCACTTGTTTACTCAATTCTCCAGTTACTTTGATAGAAAAGTCAGTAAGTTCTTTATTCGCCTTTCGCAAAATTGAAACAATATCCATTCCCGTACATCCAGATAGTGCAGTCAGTACAAAAGGCTTGGGGATAGAGCCATTGTCTTCTCCACCTACTCTTTCAGGTGCATCCATAATTACGGTATGCCCATTTACTAATGTGTTAAATTGCATTTTACCCATCCATTGGGTTTCAATTTCATGTTGTGCCATCCTAGTTTCTTTTAGTGATTGTAGAATAAAAGTTGTTGTAGTTTATTTTCAATTATACTAAATGATTAAACTAACTAAATATAAAATTAACCACTAAAAAAACCTTTTTTGGTTACAAATGTTACCATTCGAACGATAAATTATATGCAGAATCAATTTGAAGCATTACAATAAAAAACTCCCGATGTACTGATAGTTTATCGGGAGTTAGGCATTTAAAAAATTTACAGTCAATTAGCTACTTCCATCCGCCTCCTAAGACTTTATGATTTTTATTTTACTACTATTTAGCCCTTATTTTTTTCCTTCAGCATGGTATGAATAAAATTGGTCAATTTATATTGATTTAATATTTCAATAGGAGTGTCTGCAGCGCCCTGCACTAAACCTATACAGTCAACTTCTCCACAATGACATTCAAATTTTTGGGACATTTTCCATTCAGTTGCTGGATAAAAAAAAGCAAACTCATCTCCAATAGAAATATCACGCAAACATTCCAATTCCATCGTAGTAGTATTATATAATAAATTGGGATTACAACTATGATTGGTGAATTGTAAGTATTCAGGAGACATTAGGATATGCTGATTAATCCCAATTTGAACAGTTAAATAATTGGGGGTATCAAGCATCGTAGAGGATCCGAAATTAATAACGAGGTCACCCATCGAAAAATTCTTTCTTGAAAATAATCCCAAATGACCATTCGTTTCGTCTTTTCTTAATTCGCAAAAATCATAGACTTCTATGACTTTTAATTTTTTGCTATTTTTTGAAATCATAAAAATGGATTTTAAAAATTGAAACTATGTGGATTTAAAAATAAGTAGAAATTTTAACATTCAAATCGTTAAGGTATAGTAATTAATAAACCTGCTCCGTTATCAAGAGATTTGATGCTTTAATTTAATCAAAAAACCTCACTGAAATGAATCAGTGAGGTTTTTTAAAGCGGGTATGTTTACCAACTTATTGCTAAAAAAATTAAGCAGTTTCTAATACTTTTTTAGCATAGGCTACACATTTTTTAGTCTCTTGAACTGGATCAGATCCCGCAGGAATATCATACTCTAATTCAATGGTAGCAGGAATTGGATATTTTTTTTCTTTGAGAAGAGCAAAAATTGCATCCAAAGGAGTTTCACCCAAACCCCATACTACATTCGCTCCACCCTTTTCTTTATTATGCCTATCCTTAATGTGCATACTAGTGATACGGTCGTGCTTAGCCTGAATTAAAGCAATCAAACTTTCTTTGGTATTTTTTCCACCAGCAGCGATATAATGCCCACAATCAAGATTTATTGAGTTGTAAGGCGATTGAGCTAAAGCAACATCCCATGCAGTATCTGTTGCTTGGGTATGAGCGTGGTATCCAATATATACTTTATGCTTAGCAGCTAAATCACCTAGTCTTTTAGAATGTTGAGGATCTCTTGGAATTTCAACTGTAACAGATTTAGCACCCAAGGCTTTTGCAGCTCTTAGCGCATATTCAATTTCAGCATCTGTATTACTAACTTCAAGTGCATTAGGTTTAAATGCATAAATAGTAACCCCTGCTTTTTTAAACATCTTTTTAACCTTTGTAAATGCATCCATAGAAACCGTTGCACGCCATTCCGCTACTTGCTGTTGATAAGCAGCCATTTGCTTTTTTTCTTCATCAGTAATTGTTCTAGGCTGTCCTGGTGTACGTGGAGCTCTGCGAAATGTATTCTCAGGCTTTCCCGCATAAGTTTCTATTGAATCACCCATTAATTCAATCGCACTAATATTTGAATCCAAACAGTATTGAATAATTTGCTCTGGACTACTTGGTAAACTTCTCCAAGAATAAGTAATGGCGCCTATTTGAACACCAGCAAATTTAGAATTGGGTTTGTCTAATAAAAATGAATGAGATACATCTGCTAAAACAGATTTACTAGAAACAAAAAGAGTTAAGGAAGCAAGACTCGTTTTAAGCAAGAAATCGCGCCGATTGGTTTGTTTTGTCATTGTTTTAATTTTAGATATTGAAATTAGGGATTTTAAACTTAAAGATAACTTTTTTATTTCTCCCAATCACATTGCAATTTTAACGACAATTAAACTCATTTTTAAATTCATGAAAGCGCCTAATTTCATAATATTTAAATTTTTACAAATATAAAAGTAATGGTATGAATAATTTTAATGAGCGGAGACAAAAACTTGAGCCTTCGACTCAACTAGTCAATACTAAAAACTTATTTAATTTCCTTTAACCGAATATTTCTATATTCCACTTTCATAGGTGGTCCTACATGTACTTGAACGCCAATTAACCCTGCTGACTTTCTATTAACAGTGTCATTATCTGTAACATCACTCATTAACACATCATTTACATAATGTAATAATCTATTTCCCTTTGCCACAATATGACAGCTATTCCAATGGTCTGATTGAATTGTTTTAACTAATTCATCTGCCTTTCCGAGCGAAGCTTTTACTGTGCGTACCAACCAGGCATTGTTTTTAATCTGATCCTTAAGTGCTTGAGTTGAATTGGACAATTCATCTACCGATACTCTTTCACCGATATAAGCCAAAGTTGTCCTTGCTCTTTCTTCATAATTTTGACCAGTATATCGATTAGCCCCGTCAATATCTGCTTGATACCCTTTTAATGCATAGGGTAATTCTGTAAGCAATGAGCTACGGTAATTGATACCACTATTACCCGATTTTGTTATTTTAAATTCAAGTTTGATTTCAAAATCCGCTGGACTACCGCCTTGCCAAATGATAAATGAATTGGTTTTCAACAAGGTTGAAGGAGTAATTTCACCAACCAAATTGCCATCTTCAACCCGCCAATAAGTAGGGTCACCCTCCCAACCGGCAAGGGTTTTTCCATTAAATATTTTTACAAAGCCATTTTTGTCTTTTGCTGACTGGCCAAATACATGAAAGCAATTAACAATCATTAACGAAATGATTACACTTATCCGAATCAACTGTAAACTTATTTTTTTTATCATCTCAAATTAGTTTTGATTATTTTTTTTGGCTAATAAATAGAAAATGGCTTAAACGAAAAAAGTCCAATCTAAAAGTCGGCTTTCAATAAATATTTTCCAAAACTAATTGTCTTAGAGAATAAGAATAGCTTAATAGATACCAAGAGTGGTATCGAAATATCCAAAGATTTGGAGTAAATTTTTTATTACTTAGAATTAAAATATGAATAGCTACTATTTAAAGCAATATCTTTAAAGTAATCGAAACCTAATTTAACTTCTGGAAACCGAAGGGGTTATTTATAAAGAGATTTAATTGGCCACAGGTCAAGTGGGATGAGCTTCACATCGCCTACTTTGGCATAGGGTTCGATCCCCTGACTAGGCTGGACCTTGTCAAAACTTTAAAATTCCAGATAGACCTCAAAAACGATCATTTCCTACCCTATTTTAACCAAATAATAGCAACAATACAATAAATAATAGTATTACTATCATTTATAATGGTAATTATACTATTTTTGTAGTCAAAAGATGCGTATAGTATGAAACTAGCAGTACAAATAAAGATGACCAAAAGCCTGTATTTAAGGGATCCTGAGCAGTCTGAATTAGGGAGAAATATCATCAAACACAGTATTCAGTTAATCCAAAAAACTGGTTTTGAATCTTTCAAATTTAAAAAACTTGCAGAATCCATTGGTACCACTGAAGCAGGGATTTATAGGTATTTCGAAAACAAGCACAAGCTATTGGTTTATATCATTTCATGGTATTGGGGATGGTTAGATTTTCAAATTGGATATCAAACTAATAATGTTAAAGATCCCATTAGTAAACTAAAACTAGTCATCAAAATACTTACAAACAATGTTAATAAAGATTTAATACCCAGTCATGTAGACGAATCACTACTGCATCAAATTTTAATTGCAGAAGGTTCAAAGTCCTATTTGACAAAACATGTTGGAGAAGACAATAATCAACAATATTTTAAACCCTACAAGGATTTATGTAATTCAGTTGGCGAAATAATTAAAGAGTGTAATACCCAATATCAATTCCCACACGCTCTTGCATCTACGCTTATTGAAGTAGCTCACTTGCAAAACTTCTTTATACATAATTTACCAACTATAACTAATTTTGATCAAACAAAAAAAGAAGATAAAATAATTGAATTCTTAAACAACTTAGTATTCTCAAGTATTAAATGCTAACAACATCATTCCATGGCAAAAAACTACAACGATACCTCCATAAAAGAATCTATAAATAAATTCTTTAAATTAATTAGATTAGAGAAAAGAGAAGTGACTGCAATCTACTTCTATGCAATTTTAAGTGGACTCATACAACTTAGTCTGCCACTAGGTATTCAAACCATTATCAACTTTTCTCAAGCTGCTGCAGGAATTGGAAATTTGCCTGTATCCATTGTTCTACTGATTGTTATAGTACTAATAGGCATCTTAGTTTCTGGTATTTTACAAGTAAATCAAATGAAGATTGTTGAAAAGATTGAACAAAGTATTTTTACAAGATTCTCTTTAGAATTTGCACACAAAATACCCAAAATAGAGAGCAGTGAGTTGTACAAAAATCACTTGCCAGAATTGATGAATAGATTTTTTGAAATTGTCAATTTACAAAAAGGTTTATCAAAAATTTTATTAGATATCCCTTTAGCGGTTATACAAATTGTATTTGGTCTAGTATTATTATCTTTTTACAATACAACTTTCATTGTATTGGGCCTACTTTTAATCTTACTACTATTCTTTATTTTCAAATACACCACTAAAAAAGGATTAATCGCCTCTTATAATGAAAGTGAGAATAAATATGAAGTAGCAAGTTGGTTAGAAGAAATAGCTAGATCTTATAAAACATTCAAAATATCTAGCCAAAATAATTTTCATTTAAAAAAGACAGATGAGCTAGTTAAAGATTACTTAGTATCCAAAACAAAGCATTTTGAAATTTTAAAGTTTCAATACTGGAGTCTGATCGTATTTAAGTTATTAATCTCTGCAATGATGTTAATTATTGGTGCGGTATTATTAATAAATCAACAATTAAACATAGGTCAGTTTATTGCTGCAGAAATTGTTATTTTATTAATCCTATCTGCAGTAGAAAAACTAATCCTCAATTTAGAAGTTGGTTATACCATATTAACAGGAGTAGAGAAAATAAATATAATCAGCGAAAAAAAGACAGAAACAAAAGGGAAAATAGCTTATATCTCCAATGGTAATGGCATTTCATTAGAAGTGAAAAATTTGAATTTCAAGCTTGACAACAACCGCCCATTATTAGAAAATATCAATTTTACTATTCAACCTGGCAGTAAGATATGTATAATGGGAGATGGAGGTTCAGGTAAATCTATTCTTTTGGAATTGATTAGTGGAACCTTGAAAGATTTTGAAGGAATCATAAATGTGAATAATATCCCAATCAATAATATCAATCAAAATGAATATAGAAAAAATATGGGTATTTTCTATAATGAACAAGATATTTTCGACGGTACAATTTATGATAATATTTGCATGGGAAATGAAAATATAACACCGAGTGAGATAATGAAACATGCAGAGATACTAGAAATCAAAGAATTTATCAGTCAATTACCTGAGGGACTATCTACTCCTTTGCAACCTACAGGCAAAGGATTGAGCACCATTATTGCAAAAAAGATATTATTACTTAGAGCCATTATCAATCAACCAGAATTACTTGTTCTAGATGAGCCCTTTGAATTGGCAGGTGCAGAATCTAGTATGAAGATATCTAAATACCTCATCGAACTTCAAAACACCACCTGTATGGTGGTAAGTGGCTATATCCCCTTTGCAAAAAAAGCAGATATGATTATTTGGTTAGAGAAAGGCAAAATTAAACATATCGGTAGCCCTGACAATATTTTACCATTACTATTTAGTTAAGCAACTATGAAAAAGACTATTGAAAATATTAACACCGAATCTAATTTCACACCGAAATCAATTAGATCGATTTATAGACAGGATAAGACTAATCAAATTGGCTTTTGGCTATTAGGCGTATTATTATTCTTTATGATTGTATTGTTTTTGCCTTGGACACAAAACATTTCAAGTACTGGACATGTTACCACCCTATACCAAGATCAAAGGCCACAACAAATTAATACTGTAATACCTGGTAGGATTGTAAAATGGTATATCAAAGAAGGTGATATTATTAAAAAGGGAGATACCATTTTACAATTGGCAGATACAAAAGACGATTATTTAGACTCCAATTTAGTATTAAGGACAAAAGATCAATTAATTTCTAAAGAGCAGAAATTGCTTTTCTATGATGCCAAAATCAATGCAATTGAAAGTCAGATTAATGCAATAGAAAATAATCGAGAACTCAAGATCAATTCCTACGAAAATAAAATAGAACAATACAAGCGAAAATTAATTAGTGATAGCTCAGAAGTAGTCTCAGCTGATATAGATTACAAGATTGCTACAGAACAGTTAACCAGAGGTAAACAATTGTATAACCAAGGCGCGATAGCTTTAGTTGAATTAGAGAGAAGAACTGCTCAAAACAATAAAGCGTTGGCAATTCTTACCGAGAAACAACAAAAGCTGTTAAATACTAAACAGGAAATTAATATTATCAAAATTGATATTAACTCTAGTAGACAGGAGGCCGATGATAAAATATTTAAATCACGCAGCGAAATTGCCAGCTCTAGAGGTGAAATTGCAGGCACAACCGGCGAAGTAGCTAAAAATAAAAATGTATTAGCCAATTATATTACCAGAGGAAATCAAAAATGGTTGATTGCTCCACAAGATGGACAAATTATCAAAGCAAAAAAGTCGGGCATCAACGAAATGGTAAAAGAAGGCGAAATGATTGTAGAGATGGTTCCTGCCAAAATTGACCATGCTATAGAATTATTTATTGAGCCAATGGATCTGATACTGATTAATCCTGGTCAAAAAATTAGAATGATTTTTGATGGTTTTCCCGCTATTGTATTTTCGGGATGGCCAGATAATAGCTATGGTACTTTTGCAGGAGAAGTCTCCATGGTTGAAAACAATAGGAACGAAAATGGAAAATTTAGAATTTTAGTAATCCCTGATAGTCTTCAAAAAAAATGGCCAAAAGAATTAAGAACAGGAACTGGTGCAAAAGGTTTTGCGCTGCTAAAAACAGTGCCTATTTGGTATGAATTATGGCGCCAAATCAACGGATTCCCTCCAGATTATTATAAAACAAAAGCTACCATCAAAAATGCTAAATAAAATACCTTTAAAGTCTTTTATATATTCTCTTCTATTCATGTGTTTAATAGACAATGCTATAGGGCAAGATAAAACGCTAAGTATTGAGCAAACCTTAGATATTGTTAGAAAGTTTCATCCAGTTGTTAAACAATCCTATTTACAAAATGAGATATCTAAAAATGAACTAAGGGCTTCAAGGGGAGTTTTTGATCCTAGCATTCAAATAAACACAGAAGAAAAAACATTTGACAATAAACTCTATTATAAATACAATACTTCTGAATTAAAAATTCCATTGTGGTATGGAATAGATATTAAGGCAGGAACCGAAAATAATTTAGGTGAAAGAATCGATCCAACCTTAACCAAAAATCAATCTACTTTTTTAGGCGTAAGTCTAGATCCATTTAGAGGTATTATAGTAGACAAAAGAAAATCGATTGTTAAACAAGCTAGAAATTTTGTGGAGCTTACCAGAAATGAACAATTATTGGTGGTGAATGATTTATTATTTGACGCAACCAGTGCCTTCTGGAATTGGGTAAATGCATATAATATCAATGCTATACTAATTAAATCGGTTCAGAACAACAAAGAAAGGTATGAAGTAATTAAAAATTCTTTTGCTGGTGGAGATAGAGCAGCTATTGATACTACTGAAGCAATGACTCAATTACAAACTTTTGAAATCATGCAAAGCCAGACTGCTGTAGATTTACAAAAAGCAAGATTAGAATTAAGTAACTATTTCTGGACAGGCAACGGTATACCATTTGAATTAGAAGAGAACATTGTGCCCATCAGCAATTTTGAGATGAATAAAATAAACGCAACTGAGCTAGGAAAAATAGAAGAGATGATTGACCAAGCTATTCAAGCGCATCCAAAAATAAAAATGACTAATAATAAGTCAGCTATATTAGATATTGAAAAAAGATTAAAAACAATTGAGCTATTTCCGTCGCTTAAATTAAATTATAACGCTCTAGAAAATAATCTAATTAATTTTCCCAGCAATATAAACACTTCCAATAATTTTAAATATGGCCTTTCATTAACTATGCCCCTATTTCAAAGACAGGCTAGAGGTGAACTAGATAAAACAAAAAACAAAATTGAAACTATAAACTGGGATATAAAATACATTACCCTAGAAATTGAAAATAAAGTAAGGAGTAGTTTCGCAGAATTTTATGCTTTAAAACAACAAATAAAAACAAACGAATCTATTTTAAATGCTAATAAATTATTGTTTGACACAGAAAACATCAAGTTTCAAATGGGCGAAAGCAGCCTATTCTTAATCAACAATAGAGAACTAAAATTCATTGAAACTGAACAAAAGCAGATTGCTTTTAAATCTAAATTATATTTAAGCATCTACAAGAATTTATGGGCAATGGGTTCACTTAATTAATTTGCGAACATCAAGCAAAAATATCTAAGTTCCTTTAAGCCAATCGGAAAAGACATCCAAAGACGATATCCTCAATCTTCCTGGATTTTTTATGCTGCATTTCAATCCTGAAATTTTGAATATAGCCCATCCTCATTAAAAAACGATTACAAGAAATCCTGCAAAGCAATATAAGTTTGAACCTCAAAAACCGGTTTAAAGTTCTTGAAATAGCCCACAATAATTATCAAGTGAGGATTTTAGGAGATTTTGATGATCGATAGAAACCTAAGTTTATGCTATTTGCTTAAGGAATCTTGTCCATCAAAGAAAATGGAACAGTTATAACCCCACAAAGTCAATGTCTTTTCAAGCAGATTGTAATAGAAACAAAGGGCTTAGCAGTAATAAAAAAAGGCAATCTTTTGCAAGATTGCCTTTTAGGTAGTAGTGTCGGGATGGCAGGATTCGAACCTGCGACCTCCTGGTCCCAAACCAGGCGCGATACCGGGCTACGCTACATCCCGAAGAAAAATATTTACCATTTAGTCTACACTATATAAAAGTGTAAAAAATTGGGAATGGTTAATAACTAAAAGATCTGTTTGCGGAGAGAGTGGGATTCGAACCCACGGTACAGTGTTACCCGTACGACGATTTAGCAAACCGTTCCTTTCGGCCACTCAGGCATCTCTCCTACCTGCCCTTACTTTTATAAGGGGTTGCAAAAATACACTTCAACACTCACATACCCAAAACAAAATAAGAAAAAGAACAAAATAATTCTTGAATCGCCACAAAACTCCTACCCCATTAGAATTAAACCAAAAAACATGTTCAAATAAACAATCTAACTTTGAAAAATCTGTATTATTTTACCCCAACGGACAAAAAAAATCCAAATACCTAAGTATTTGGAAATGATTTTTCAATAAAAATATTTTACATCGCAGCTAACTGAACTTTTTGCTGTAATTCCATTACACTTTCTTTAAAAATACTATCTGTATCCATCAGGTCTTTTACAGTCTGACAGCTATGGATAACCGTAGTGTGATCTCTTCCTCCAAAATGCTCCCCTATAGTTTTAAGTGAGTTTTTGGTAAAAGCCTTTGACAAAAACATTGTTATCTGACGAGCCTGTACGATTTCTCTTTTTCTAGTCTTTTGAAGTAACTTATCATAAGGAACATCATAGTACTCACAAACCATTTTCTGAATGGCATCAATGGTAATTTCCTTACTAGAAGATTTAACAAAATTCCTTAATACTTTTTTAGCTAACTCTAGATCTATCTCTCTTTTATTAAGGGATGACTGTGCCAACAAAGAAATGAGTGCCCCTTCTAATTCCCTAACATTACTATTAATATTGTAAGCAATATATTTAACCACCTCTCTCGGCATCTCCAGACCATCATTTTTCATTTTTTTCTCCAAGATCTCAATCTTAGTATCATAATCAGGAACTTGAAGATCAGCACTTAAGCCCCATCTAAAACGACTGAGCAACCTTTCTTGAACCCCTTCCAAATCTTTAGGCGCTTTATCACTAGTTAAAATTAACTGTTTGCCACTTTGATGCAAGTGATTGAAAATAGAGAAGAAAGCATCCTGAGACTTTTCGGCACGATTAAAAAATTGTACATCATCAATAATTAATACATCTATCAACTGATAAAAATGTATGAAATCATTGATAGCACCGTTGCGTCCATGATCTATAAATTGATTGATAAACTTCTCAGAACTTACATATAAAACTACCTTATTAGTATGAAGCCTTTTAACTTCATTACCTATTGCTTGAGCTAGATGGGTTTTTCCTAAACCAACTCCTCCATAAATAACTAAAGGATTAAAAGAAGTGGAACCCGGTTTCTCGGCGACTGTTTTACCTGCCCTACGAGCTACCCTGTTGCAATCTCCCTCAATATAACTCTCAAAAGTATAGGCACTATTGAGCTGAGGATCAATTTGCATTTTCTTTAATCCAGGAATAACAAAAGGATTTTTTACCGGATTATTTATCACTAAAGGAAAATCCATTTCGTTATTTGAGTATGATTTAAAACCATTACCAGGAACATCCATTGTAAGCGGTTTGTTTTTGCTATTCCCGCTATCAACCATTATTCTATATTCTAAACGTGCATCTTTTCCTAATTCCCTTTTGAGTGTTTTGGATAATAAACTAATGTAATGCTCTTCGAGGTATTCAAAAAAGAATTGACTAGGTACTTGAATCGTCAATACCTTTTCTTTTAACGCAACTGGTTTGATAGGCTCAAACCAAGTTTTGTAATGTTGCCACTCCACAATGTCTTTGATTATTTCTAAACAGTTAGACCAAACTTTATCAAAAACTTTATCCATTATTCCTTAAGCAATTATTTATTCTGAGTAATATTTTTCCCTTAAATTCAATCAAACACCAAGACTTCTAAATCGGACCTGTTTTTGAAAGTCAAGCGAATATCAAAAGAAATTGTTAATAAAAAAATTTTTTTCTTCATTTTTTTAAAACTATTTCTTGGAGGCATTTTTTTCAAAAAAAAATGAAAAAATCTCAAGCTGACTAGTAGGTAGCTAAGGGCCTTGAAATACAAGCTCCTACTCAATTAAAGCAATTTTAACCTCTTTTTTAGCAATAAACATATAATTAAAATATAGTATTTAATAACGCCTCTCCAATTTTGCTAATTTTAAATAATTAGCCCTTATTTTTCTTTCCCACTTTAACAACGACCAACTTTGAAAATTATTATAGCTAGTTATCCCCATCCTGATTTTTACAAGTATTGATCCTTCAAAGTGTTTTTTTATCTTTTTATAAATTAATTATTACTATACCTCCAAAAAAAATATAAGTAAATAAGATTACTTTTGTTTTACAAACAATAAAAAAATGAGTTACGAATTAACAGGAAAACTAGTTGCAAAATATGAGGTAGTTCAGCGAACGGCTACTTTCAAAACAAGAGAATTTGCAGTTGAAAAAACAGATGATATTGGTGGAAGAACTGTTACAAATTATGTGAAGTTTCAATCTGTACAAGATAAAACTTCTATCATTGACAAAGTAAATGTTGGTGATGAAATAAAAGTGTATTTCAATATTAAAGGAAGTAAATGGGAGAAAGAAGGGAAAGTAAATTATATCACCAACTTAGATGCTTGGAGAATTGAACAAGTTTCAAATGCTGGATCAGATCAAACAGGAATTGACTCAGCATACATTGAACCTTTGGATAACTTTTCAGCGTCCTCACCAGAAGCGATAGACGATTTGCCATTTTAAGGTTTTCAATCCAAAAATGGATTGAAAAAGAGATGAAATGAATTGAATACCCCTCAAAAAACTTCGAATTATATAACAAATTTCATTCATATTTAGCCTTAGGGATAGTTATTCTATTCGAAATTTGCTAGCTTATGCAACAAAAAGTCTCCTTACAACTTCTACCCCACCAATTGGCTGATGAAGCCAATGTAATCACTGCAATTAGTAAGGCAACAGGAAATAAAGAGAGCACTATTTCAGGATTTCAAATTCACAAACAATCGATTGATGCAAGGGGGAAAACCATTTGGATCAATTGCACAGTGAATGCTTTCATTAACGAGCCATTTCAAAAAAGAACCCTTCAATCTTTTCATTTTAAAGAGGTTACAAAAGCCAGTAAAAAAGTCATCATTATTGGTGCTGGACCAGCAGGTTTATTTGCTGCCCTTCAATTACTAGAACTCGGTATTCAACCCATCATTTTAGAGCGAGGAAAAGATATTCGAGCAAGAAGAAGAGATTTAGCTATCCTAAATAAAAATGGAATAGTAGATCCTGATAGCAACTATTGTTTTGGTGAAGGTGGAGCAGGCACTTACAGTGATGGAAAGCTTTACACTAGAAGTAATAAAAGAGGAGATATTGATAGAATACTAAACCTATTCGTTCACTTTGGGGCAGAAGAGAAAATATTATACGAAGCGCATCCACATATTGGTACAAATAAATTACCCCATATTATTACTGCTATGAGAGCGCAACTGATAGCAAGTGGTGCTCAATTTATTTTTGAAAAAAAAGTAATCGACCTTAAAATTGAAAATGGCAAAGTAACTGGAGTGCATACTTCAGATGGCGATTTATTTAAAGGACATGCTGTAATACTTGCCACAGGCCACTCTGCAAGAGATATCTTTGAATTACTCCACCGGAAAAAAATTGCTATCGAAGCAAAACCTTTTGCACTAGGTGTAAGAGTAGAACATCCTCAAATACTGATTGATCAGTTACAATATCATTGTACCAGTAGAGGCGAATTTTTACCTCCTGCAGCCTATAGTTTGGTTCAACAAATAAATGGTAGAGGAGTGTTTTCATTTTGCATGTGTCCAGGTGGAATTATTGCACCTGCTGCAACTTCTCCAGGAGAGCTAGTGGTAAATGGTTGGAGCCCCTCCAAAAGAAATAACCCCTATGCAAATAGTGGAATGGTGGTGAATGTTGAAATAGCGGATGCAGTAAATTCAAGAAAAAAAAATAAACAATTATCCAATGAACCTGCTGACAGTCCACTTCACTTAATGCATTTTCAGCAAATGGTAGAACAACAAAGTTATACTGCAGGTGGTGGTAACTTTAAAGCTCCCGCTCAGCGTATGGTTGATTTTTCCAACAGAAAAATATCAGCCAATTTACCTAATTGCTCCTACCAGCCAGGTGTTACTGCCGTTCAATTAAGTGAAGTACTCCCAGATTTTATATACCATTCCCTAGCGGAAGGTTTTAAAGCTTTTGGAAAAAAAATGAAAGGCTATTTTACCAATGAAGCGATTGTAGTGGCTACAGAAAGTCGCACCTCTTCTCCAATTAGAATTCCAAGAGATAGCATTACATTAACCCATCCTCAATTAACTAACTTTTATCCTTGCGGCGAAGGGGCTGGCTATGCAGGAGGTATAGTAAGTGCTGCAATGGATGGAGAAAGAATTGCCCAACAAATTGAAAAATCGATCAGCAAGTTCTAACTGTTTCGGAAACTTGTCTTCGAGAATATGCTCTCTTACCCTAAATCAATATCTGTATTATCTCCAATATTGAGTGATCGCGTTTCTCCTTTAATTCCAGTATCGCTTCCAATTAAAGAATCGTCGAGAACAACATCATATAATTTAGAAAAGGATCCAATAATCGATTCCCTTACAATAGTATAATTAAGAATCGTATTTTCTCCAATTGAAACATTAGGACCAATGACTGAATTTTTAATATCACAACCTTCGCCAATACTTACAGGAGGTATTATAATTGTATTTTCGAAACTTTCCTCTCCTATTACTTTACCGCCAAATTTCTTAAGAAGCGTAGCGTTGGATTTAAGCAAGGTTTCTTTTTTACCACAGTCATACCAACTATTTACTTTCAAGGATTTAAATTTAGCTCCCTCTTGGATCATGCATTCAATGGCATCGGTTAAACTGAGTTCATCCGTTCCGATGCCTGCATTTTCCATAATTCCTTTTAAACATACAAATAAGGACTGGGTTTCTATTATTTTATAAATCCCCACCAAAGCCATGTTACTTTTGGGTATAGCGGGCTTTTCTACCACACGAGTAATAAATTCATCTTCATCTATTTCTGCTACACCAAAATTTCTAGGATCATCTACTTTTTTTACAGCCAATACTGAAAATTCAGCCTCTATCATCGCCTTTACATCATATTCAGCAATAGTATCTCCCAATACAATTAACACCTGATCATCTCCTACAATTTCTTTAGCTAAATCAATGGCATGTCCTGTACCGTACCGTTCATTCTGATAAACAAAATGACAGGTAAGGTCTGGATAATTAATTTTTACATAATCCTGTATTTTTTCGCCCAGGTAACCAACAATAAAAACAAATTCCTGAATACCCGCTTCATTTAACTGATCAATGATGATACTTAATATAGTTTTTCCAGCCAAGGGGATTAATGCCTTTGGTTGAGTATAGGTATGTGGTCGGAGCTTAGTACCTGCTCCTGCTACTGGGATAATCGCCTTCATATTTAAATCTTAGTCCGCCAACTGCGGATTTTTTATATTTAGAACCACTTAATGAAAAATCAACGTGAAAGTAGTTCATTTTGTGGAAATGATGTCGGTAATAAACTTCAATTTATTCCCATACGCTCTATTAAATAACCACACGTTTGTATATTTGCAGTCATAAATATATTACATGCAAAGAGATACATTGGTTTTTGATATCATCAACAAAGAATTAGCCCGTCAACGTCACGGAATTGAATTAATAGCCTCAGAAAATTTCACCTCCTTGCAGGTTATCCAAGCTTCAGGAAGTGTTATGACCAATAAATATGCAGAAGGTTACCCTGGCAGGAGATATTATGCTGGATGTGAATTTGTAGATCAAACAGAGCAATTAGCGATAGACCGTATAAAACAAATTTTTAATTGTGAATACGCGAACGTTCAGCCCCATAGTGGTGCTCAGGCAAATGCAGCTATCACTTTAGCGCTGCTGCAACCCGGCGATAAAATTCTTGGACTAGATCTAAGCATGGGAGGACATCTTACCCATGGCTCACCAGTTAATTATTCTGGTAAAACTTATGAAGCTCATTTTTATGGAGTAGTGAAAGAAACTGGACTGATAGATTATGATACACTAGAACAAAAAGCAAGACAACATAAACCAAAATTAATTTTTTGTGGCGCTTCTGCTTACAGTCGTGATTGGGATTATGCTCGTATTAGAAAAGTAGCTGATGAAATAGGTGCATTTGTTCAATGTGATATGGCACACCCAGCTGGCTTAATCGCAAAAGGTTTATTAAGCTCTCCTTTTGAACATTGCCACTTTGTTACTTCTACCACTCATAAAACTTTACGAGGTCCTAGAGGTGGTATCATCCTAATGAAAAAAGATTTCGAAAATCCTTTTGGATTAAAAGATGTAAAAGGTAATATTCGCATGATGAGTAACCTTTTGGATATGGCGGTTTTCCCTGGTATTCAAGGCGGGCCTTTACAACATATCATCGCTGCTAAAGCGGTCGCTTTCGGAGAAATTCTTAGTGATGAATTTACAGTTTATGCTCAACAGGTAATTACCAATGCTCAAGCAATGGCTAAAGCATTTGTAGAAAAAGGATATCAACTAATTAGTGGTGGTACCGATAACCACTTAATGCTGATAGATTTACGCAATAAAAATATTAGTGGCAAAAAAGCAGAGCAAGCTTTAGTACAAGCGGATATTACGCTTAATAAAAACATGGTTCCCTTTGATGACAAAAGTGCTTTTGTAACTTCTGGTATCCGCATAGGAACTGCTGCTATCACCACTCGTGGAATGAAAGAAGCTGATATGCAATTTGTAGTGAATGTAGTAGATAAAGTATTGATGAATGCTGATGATACCGCTTTAATTAATTCAGTACGTGGAGAAGTGAATGAATTTATGAAACAATTCGTTTTATATCCTGAACTTTAACTGATGTTGGAGACTAGCTAGAAAGCAACCTAACAACACCATTTAATATTCCTATTTATGATACAACGTATCCAATCTGTATGGCTTTTAGTAGCTTCTGTATTATCCTTCCTTACGTTAAAAGTATCCTTTTATAGCGGCACTTTTTTGCCTGACAATCAATACCATCAATTAAACGGTACCGATAATATTTTATTGATGATTACTACCATTGCATTGGGAGTAGTAACTCTTCTCACTATTTTTTTATACAAGACCAGGATTATTCAATTGCGTTTATGCATTATCGGTATAGTACTTGATCTACTGCTAATTTATTTGTATTTCAGGGCTATACAAAACTATTCACAAGGCACCTTTTCCATTACAGCGGTGGCCCACCTGCTCATATTGATTGCACTTATTTTTTCTGCAAGAGGAATTAATAAAGATGAGAAACTAATTAAAGATAGTGATCGCCTTAGGTAGGCAAACATCTATTTAAGTGATAGAACTTTAGTGCTTGGGTAAAAATTTTCCTGTATAACTTTCCTTGCATTTTATCAGTCCTGCAGGAGTCCCTGCATATACTAAATTACCACCGGCATCACCGGCTTCTGGACCTAAATCAATTACCCAGTCCGCACTTTTTATAACATCAGTATTGTGCTCTATCACTAAAATAGAATGCCCCTGTTCTATTAATGCATTAAAGGAAGTAAGCAACTTTTTAATATCATGAAAATGAAGCCCCGTAGTAGGCTCATCGAAAATAAATAAGATATTACCCTGAGATTTTCCCCTCCCCAAAAAAGAAGCAAGCTTAACTCTTTGTGCCTCTCCACCCGATAAGGTATTACTGGATTGTCCTAGTTTCACATATCCTAAACCTACATCACTCAATGGCTGTATTTTTTTTACAACATCGGCTTCATCAGAAAAAAATGCAATAGATTCATCTACGCTCATTTCCAATACCTCATAAATACTTTTTCCCTTATACGTCACTTCTAATACCTCTTCCTTAAATCTTTTTCCTCCACAAATTTCACAGGTCAAATGTACATCGGCTAAAAACTGCATCTCTACAATTTGCTCCCCTTCACCCTTACAAGTATCGCATCTGCCAGCATCTACGTTAAATGAAAAATGCTTGGGTAAAAAACCTCTCATCTTACTGAGTGGTTGAACACTATACAACTCCCTTATTTCATCATACGCCTTAATATAAGTTACCGGATTACTTCTAGAGGATTTGCCAATTGGATTTTGATCAATCATCTCAATTTGAGAAAGATAGTCAATGTCACCTTCTATAGATTTGTGTATTCCCGGTTTATCTACTCCCTCTCCTTTTAATTTTTGAAGCGCAGGATATAAAATTTGTTTCACCAATGTAGTTTTACCGCTACCACTTACTCCACTGATAACGCAAAAAACATTCAAAGGGAATTCAACTGAAATATTTTTAAGATTATTTTGTCTTGCCCCCTTAATAGTGATACTCCTTTTCCAATTTCTAAGTTGTTTGGGAGCTTCAATTTGCAAGGTTCCTTTTAAATATTTCCCCGTCAAACTTCTATCATCAGCCATCAACTCTTCATAGTTGCCTGCCGCTACCACTTCGCCGCCCAAATGACTTGCCAAAGGTCCCATATCAATTATGTAATCTGCTTCACGCATCATCATTTCATCATGCTCAACCACTACCACCGTATTACCTAGATCTCTTAATTCATTTAAAACAACAATTAATTTTTCCGTATCTCTACTATGAAGTCCAATAGAAGGCTCGTCTAAAATATATAAGGAATTAGTTAAATTACTTCCCAGGCTTCTTGTAAGCTGAATACGCTGACTCTCCCCTCCACTCAAAGAATTCGCCAATCGATTGAGGGTAAGATAACCCAATCCTACATCCATTAATGTTTTAATGCGATGATTAATTTCTATTAAAATTCTTTTAGCTACCTGTTGTTGATAATCATTCAACTTTAATTGATCAAACCAATTTTTCAAATCTTTCACCGGCATACTGCACAATTGACCAATATGCTGATCGGCAATTTTTACATACAAGGCTTCCTTTCTTAATCGATGGCCTTTACATTCCGGGCAAAGCGTTCTTCCTCTATAGCGACTTAGTAAAACACGGTACTGAACTTTGTATAAATTTTGCTCTACCTCTTTAAAAAAATCATTGATTCCATTAGCGTAATTATTTCCCTTCCACAATATTTCTAGTTGCTCTTCTGTAAGGTCTATAATAGGTTGGTGAACAGGAAAATTAAAATGTTTTGCGGCACGAATAAATTGCTCTTTCCATTGGCCTAACTTTTCTCCCTTCCAAGGTGCTACGGCTCCTTCATATAAACTCAATTGCTTATTGGGAATCACTAGATCCGCATCAACCCCTAATACCTGGCTAAATCCTTCGCAGGTAGGACAAGCTCCAAAAGGGTTATTGAATGAAAATAAATTGGGTACAGGCTCCTCAAAAGTAATTCCATCCAATTCAAATTTATTGCTGAATATAATTTGTTGGTCACCGTTAATTTCTACAATTAGTTCGCCCTCTCCTTCGTAAAAAGCAGTCCCTGCAGAATCACTGATACGATGAATATCCTCTTCATCAAAACCCTTTACAACTAATCGATCTATCAATAAATAGGCAACCTTTTTCTTTAAGGAAGAAATTATTTTATTTAATACCTCATCAGACTCCAACAATGTTTCAATGCGTAATATTTCCTTATTGAAATATATTCTTGAAAATCCCTTTTGTATCAAAATATTCAGCTCCTCCTTAACCGCTCTGTTAGCATGCTGCTTAAATGGCACCAACAGTAACACCTTATCTCCCTCCTTCAATGCTTGAATTGACTTTATCACATCTGTCACATCATCTTTTTTGACCTCTTTGCCACTAATCGGAGAAAGAGTAACTCCCACTCTTGCAAATAAAAGACGTAAATAATCATATAATTCCGTCATACTACCCACCGTACTTCTCGGGGTACGTGTAATTACCTTTTGTTCTATAGCAATAGCTGGACACAAACCTTTTATAAAGTCAACGTCAGGTTTATTCATCCTTTGCATAAACTGACGAGCATAACTACTTAAGCTCTCAGCATATCTTCTTTGGCCTTCAGCAAATAAAGTATCAATAGTTAAGGAAGATTTACCAGAACCCGAAACACCAGTAACTACTACCAACTGATTACGTGGTATGGTCACCGTTACGTTTTTTAAATTATGTGTTCTTGCTCCTTGGATTAAAATCCCCTCTTGTCTTTGAATAGAAGTCTTGCTTGGGGTTATATTTTTTATTTTTGTTGCCATTATTTAGATTTACAAAAGTAATGCCTTGAGATTACCTTCGGACAAAAATGTGAAATTCTTCTTAAAATCATTTCCACCTTTCAATTAATTGAATATTACCATTACTTTTATAATAACAAATAGTCATACAAAAAGTTAAAGAATTTAATTTTCCTATGCAGTCAATGAATTCTTTATAATCAAATTAAATTTAAATCGTCCAGCCTATAGACTCTGAACTTCTACATTGAATTTTTTATTGGTAAAAAACAATCACTACTCCAAAAAAAGGTAGAAGTAATATGAATAGTCTTAATCATCTTTCAGAGCAAGAGCTTGTACAACTTTATTTAAAAGGTAATACGAATGCATTATCGATCCTAATTAGCCGGTACAAAGACAAAATTTACACTTCTATTTATTTGTTAGTAAAAGACAAGTACCAGGCTGAAGATATTTTTCAGGAGGTATTTATCCGCATCATAGATAGTCTCAAAGCAAAAGGCTATTCCAATGAAGGAAAATTTTTGCACTGGGCATTAAGAATTGCCCATAATTTATGTGTAGATCATTTTAGAAAAATAAAGCGAACGCCAAAAATCACCACCAGTGATGATCGGGATATTTTTGAAGTACTCAACTTTTCGGAACCCAATGCTGAAACTCGGCTAATACAATGTCAACGTCACGAAAAGGTGAGAAAAATGATTGATTTACTTCCTGAAGATCAGCGAGAAGTGATCATCTTACGCCATTATGGAGATTTAAGCTTTAAAGAAATTGCTTCCATCACCAAATGTAGCACCAATACAGCCTTAGGAAGAATGAGATACGGACTCATTAATATGAGAAAAATGACGCTAGAGAAAAAGATTGCCTTTTAGTTAAACTAATAAATAGCAAGCTTACTCTTTGATAGCTTCATTATACAAGCCCTTTACTTTCTGCAAATGTGCTATAAATTCTTTAGGCCCTTTAGTAGCATCATATCCATATCCACCATCAACAAGCAGCTTGCCATCACTGTTTACAAAAACATAATTTGGCTGACCAGAAGCATTAATTAAACGCTGTTGTAGATCTTCATTTTTATCCCCTACTGTTTCGATAGTAGCGTTGAGTAAGGGAGAAAATTTTTTGTCAGTATCTAGTAATTCTGCATTGTAATCAGTAAAAAGAGAGGCCACTACGAAATCATTTTTCATTAATTTTCCTACCACTGGATCAATCCAGATTTTTGATTCAAACTCTCTGCAATTAACACATTGAATACCTGTAAAATCAATCATCAATGGCTTATGAAGAACTTTAGATGCAGCCAATGCTTCATCATAATCATAATAAATAACTAATTGATTATTGATAGCTGCACCTGGTTCGTATTTCTTTAAATCTGTAACATATTTTTGAGGTGGCTTTGCCACATTATCTGTATTGACTTGAAAAGCTGATTCAGGAAAGCCACCTTGATTGCCAATCATATTAAAATCT
>Ga0222712_10000404_pt1 | contig 58009 bp, 55 predicted proteins | sample C33_657DmetaG_FD_165043 | JGI IMG/M metagenome (GOLD analysis project Ga0222712, IMG submission 165043) | Estuarine water microbial communities from San Francisco Bay, California, United States - C33_657D | ecosystem: Environmental > Aquatic > Marine > Unclassified | place: USA: California... | reverse complement strand
CGCAGGTCCTGCACCTTCACATAATGCTCGTTGAACTGGCCAGGGAACTGGGCGCGTTCGGGCTGATAGCTCTCGCCCAGCTTATCGGCCTCGAGCTTGACGCTCGACAGGTAGTTGCTGATGGCGCCGTCGTACTGGCTGATGCGGTTGAAGGCGGCCACCGACAGCGCAAAGCGGGTGGCATCGCTCACCTTCTTGTGCGCCTTGAGCTCGCCGAGCACGCCGGCGTACTGCGAGGCGTCGGTGAGCACAGCCACGTCCTTCCAGTTCTTGGCGGCACTGCGCACCATCGCGGGCCCGCCGATGTCGATGTTCTCGATCGCGTCGTCCAGGGTACAGCCGGGTTTGGCCACAGTGGCTTCAAACGGGTAGAGGTTGACCACCAGGATGTCGATGGTGTGGATGTTGTGCCGGCGCAGTGCAGCCATGTGCTCGGGCAGATCGCGCCGGGCCAGCAGGCCGCCGTGCACCTTGGGGTGCAAGGTCTTGACACGGCCGTCGAGCATCTCCGGAAAGCCGGTCATATCGGCCACCTCGGTCACAGGCAGGCCCTGCTCAGCCAGCAGCTTGGCGGTACCGCCTGTAGACAGTAAATGCACGCCCAGCGCATGCAAATCACGGGCGAAATCGACAATGCCGGTTTTGTCGGAGACGGAAATCAGGGCGTACATGGCCATAGTCTCTTTTAGGATTCAGGGGAGCGCGGGCAGGCCTGCTTACTTGACCAGCTTGTGGTCGAGCAGCTTCTTGCGCAGGGTATTGCGGTTCAGGCCCAGCCACTGCGCGGCACGCGACTGGTTGTGATCGGCTTGCTGCATGACCACTTCTAACATCGGTTTTTCCAGGGCATGAACCATCATGTCATACAGGCCCGCAGGCTCGGTGCCGCGCAGGTCTTTGAAGTAGCCTTCCAGACTCAGGCGCACACATTCTTCGATATTTTTCTTACTCATGCACAAGCTTCCTCTTGTTCTTGTTGGCCCGTCTGCCAAGGCGCGGGCGGTAATCGGTCCATGCGCTGAGCCAGCGCATCAAAAAAAGTCGCTACTGCCGCCAACTGGGCCTCGGCGGTCTCAATCGCATTGACCTGCTGGCGCAGAGCCTCGCCGCCGGGCAGGCTGCGCAGGTACCAGGCTATGTGCTTGCGCGCGCTGCGAACGCCAGCGTACTCGCCGTAGAGACCATGGTGTTCACTCAAGTGATCGAGCAGCAAGCGGCGCACCTCGGCCACCAGAGGCGGGGCCAGCAATTGGCCCGTGGCCAGGAAGTGCGCCACCTCGCGAAAGATCCAGGGCCTGCCTTGGGCCGCGCGCCCAATCATCACCGCGTCGGCGCCGGTGCACGCCAGGACATCTCGCGCCTTCTGGGGCGAATCAATATCCCCGTTGGCCACCACCGGCACCGCTACCGCCGCTTTGACGGCGGCGATGGTGTCGTACTCGGCCTGACCTTTATAGCCCTGCTCGCGGGTTCGGCCATGCACGGTGATCATCTGTATGCCCACGCCTTCAAAAGCACGCGCCAGGGCGACTGCGTTTTTATGCTCGCCCGACCAACCGGTGCGCATCTTGAGCGTGACCGGTACGCCACGCGCTTGGCAGGCCCGCACCACCGCGCTGGCAATCTCGATAGCCAGGGGCTCGTTTTGCATCAGGGCCGAACCGGCCCACTTGTTGCACACCTTCTTGGCCGGGCAGCCCATGTTGATGTCGATGATCTGGGCGCCGCGCTCCATGTTGTAGACCGCAGCATCGGCCATCATCTGCGCCTCGGTGCCGGCGATCTGTACCGCAATCGGCGCCACCTCGCCCTGATGGTCTGCGCGCCGCGAGGTCTTCAGGCTGTCCCACAAATCGCGGCGGGAAGTCACCATTTCGCTGACCGCATAGCCCGCACCGAGCGCCTTGCACAGCTTGCGAAAAGGCCGGTCGGTAACCCCCGCCATGGGAGCGGCGAACACAGGGTTCGCCAAGGCATAAGGGCCGATGTTCATGAGGGGAAAAACAGATGGGGACGGGCCAAGGGAAGCGGATTCTACCTGCCTGAAATTTCAGCAGATGGCGCTCAGCCCGCACTTGGCTGAGGGCATGCACCGCTGCACCGGACAACAATTCGTGCTATGCAAGCACCGGCCATTTGGCGCTTGCCATCGCCCGTCGTTCATCCAAGCCTGCCTGCCTATACTGGGCTGAAAGGCGCTGCAGCGCTACCGACTCCGCAGCGCAACAAGAACAGGCACTGATACCCAACACCCGGCATGGAAGACACGCTCAAGCACATCCTGCAATGGCTGGCCCTGCCCGAGCACGGGCTGAGCACTGTATTTGTGGTGTCTTTTGTTTCAGCAACCTTGTTGCCGCTGGGCTCGGAGCCAGCGGTTTTCGGCCTGGTCAAACTCAACCCTGATCTGTTCTGGCCGGCGGTGCTGGTGGCCACAGTCGGCAACACCCTGGGCGGCGCACTCGATTGGGCGATGGGCTACGGCGCCAACAGAGTTAGGCGCAAGTACTCTGAGTCGAACAGCCAGATGCGGGCGCTGCGCTGGCTGGAAAAGCTCGGCCCCAAAGCCTGTCTGCTGGCTTGGCTACCGGCCGTCGGTGATCCGCTGTGCACCGTAGCCGGCTGGCTGCGTCTGCCATTTTGGCCCTGCGTTCTTTACATGGCGATCGGAAAATTCGCCCGCTATGTAACGATGACCGCAGCGCTGATGTGGGTCTTCCCGGGCGGCCTGGTGCTGGGCTAGCCGCCGCGCGCAAGCGTTTCAGTATTTCTCGAGCAAGCTGCCAAAGCCGGCGACCTTGTCGGTAATGCCGCTGTCGCGCAGCGCATGCCAATAAATCGCGGTATTGATGGCAATCACCGGCTTTTTGAACCAGACCTCGGCTTGCGCAGCCAACCTGGCCATAGCCAAGTTGGTGCCCACCTGTACCAGCGCGTCGATGTCGTCGCCGTCGAGTTCGCGCAGGCTCTCCATCAACTGACGCTCGCTGGTGTGGGCAATAAGCACCGGGCTGGCACAGCGCAGGCCCTTGATGCGGCGCACCTGGTAGCCTGATTCCTCAAAGAAGCGGGCCACGTTCTTGTCGCCCACCGGCATATAGGGCGTGATGACCGCAATACGGCGTATGCCCATGGCCTCGAAAGCGGCGCTGCATGCGTCCGAGCCCATGGAAACTGGCAAGCCGGTGGTGGTCTCAAGCTTGGCGCGCAGCGCGCGGCTGGCCTGCAAGCCGTCCCAAAAGGTCTCGGCTGAGATGCCCAGCACCAAGCGGTCGGGCTCGCAGGACATGACGGACTCGACCGCTTCGTCCTGCGCAGCATCGATGAGGGCGATCAGACGACTGAAGTCCTCGTCATTGTTGAGCGCGATATTCGGGATGCGCAGACGACTGGTGTGGTTGGTCACGCCCGGCGGGCTCATCGCATCAAACTCAGGCTGGACGCTGGTATTGGTCGACGGGATGAGTACGCCAAACTTCTGGCGCCATCCGAGACTATCGTGGGTGGAGGTCATGCCTTGCAATTCCGATCACAAGCGGCGACCCGCAGGCACCGCATTAAACTTTGAACAATTGGCGATTCAAGGCCGTAGAGAACTGGCCACACTGGTAAAGCCGCACAATCGTACCCGATGAGTTCAAGCCCTCCGCTGCTGCCCCACGAATGGATCGCTGGCCTGGAAAAAGGTCTGAGCGTCATCGAGGCTTTTGACGCCGAGCACCCCCGCATGACCGCCACCGAGGTGGGCCGGCGCTGCAATCTGACGCGCACCGCTGCGCGGCGCTATCTGCGCACCCTGACCCACCTGGGCTATGTGAGCAGCGACGGCAAGCTGTACTGGTTGATGCCGCGCACCCTCAGGCTCGGCCATGCCTTCATCGATTCAACCCGGCTGCCCAAATTGGTGCAGCCACATCTGCAGCGCATCACCCAGGGTACCGAGGAGATTGCCTACTTGGGCGTGCTCGATGGCAGCGAAGCCATCTTCCTGGCCCGCAGCGGCAGCCCGCGCCATACCGCTGGCGGCTACTGGCCCGGCACCCGGGTGCCTGCCCAGGTCACCGCGGTCGGCATGGCCATTCTGGCGTCCTGGCCCGATGCGGCCCTGGACGCCTGGCTCGACGGCCGTACCCTGCCCGCCTTCACCTCCTACACCCTGGCCAATACCGAGCAACTCAAGGCCGCACTCAAGCACTTCCGAGAGCAGGGCTGGGCCCTGTCAGAGCAGCAACTCGACTTGAACTACCGCGGCGTGGCGGTACCCTTGCTCGACCGAAACAATGCTGTTCATGGGGCCATCAGCATTACCATGCCGATCAACCGCGAGGAGTCCGATCACGCGCTCGAGCGGGTGCTGCCGGTGATGCTGGAGGTTGCCAAAAACCTGCGGCCCCTGCTCTGAATTCAGCCCGCCGAAGCCACAGCTGCGCTGGTGTGTACCCCACCCAAGAAGAGCCGCTCCATCTGCGGGTCGGCCAGCACCTCGGCGGCTTTCTTGTGCAGCACCAGCCGGCCCGATTCGAGGGCGATCGCGTCGTCTGAGACCTTGAGCGCGCTCTTGACGTTTTGCTCGACCATCAGCACCGTCGTGCCCTGGTCGGCCAGACGCCGTAGCAGCTTGAAGACGTCCTGCACCACCATGGGCGACAGGCCAATCGAGGGCTCGTCGATCAGCAGCACCTTGGGCCTCAGCAGCAAGGCGCGACCGACCTCCAATTGCTTTTGCTCGCCGCCTGAAAGAGACGAAGCGCGCGAATGCAGCCGTTCCTTGACGCGCGGGAAAAACTCCAGCACCTCGGGAATGCGCTCGTGCGTGGTCTTCATGCCCAGGGTGATGCCGCCGAGCTCCAGGTTCTCGTACACACTGAGCTGGCCGAACAGGTTGCGGCCCTGCGGTACAAAGGCAATGCCCTGGGCCAGCAGCGCTTTTTGCGTGGCACCGGTGATGTCCTGGCCGTTCAGCCGAATCTTGCCCTGGCGCGGCTTGAGCAGCCCAAACAAGGTCTTAAGCACGGTGGACTTGCCCGCGCCGTTGGGGCCGAGCAGCAAGGTGATGGAGCCGCCCCTGATGCTGAACGAGAGATTGTTCAGGATCATGAAGTGCTTGTAGCCGGCAACCACGTCGTCGAACTCGATGCAGGGGGTTTCTTGTGCACTCATCTCAATTCCCCAGGTAGGCGTCCAGCACCTGCTTGTTGCCGCGGATTTCCTCGGGCGTGCCTATGGCCAGCACCTGGCCCTCGACCATCACCATGATGCGGTGGCACAGGTCCATCACGAAGTCCATGTTGTGCTCGATCACCACAAAGCTGCCGCCGCGAGATGTGTTGAGCTCTTTGAGCAGCGTGCTGATGCCGCCCACCAGCGCGGGGTTGACGCCGGCGCAGGGCTCGTCGAGCAGCACCAGGTCGGGCTCGCTCATAAAGGCCATGGCAATGTCCACCAGCTTTTGCTGGCCGTAGGACAGCTCGCCGGCCTTTTTGTGCGCCACATGACGGATGTGGAACTGGTCGATCAGCGCGTCGGCCTTGGTGCCCAGGCCCGAATCGCCAGGGGCGAACATGCGGCCCAGCATGCTGCCGCGGTGCTCTTGCGCGGCCACGATCAGGTTGTCGCGCACCGTCATCTTGCCAAAGACCTGCAGGGTCTGGAAAGTGCGGCCCACGCCGCGGCGGTTGAGCGCGAGCGGACCCAGCTGCGTGACGTCCTGGCCATTGAGTTCGATGCGACCGCTGTCGGGCCGGATCTGTCCCAGCATGCTGTTGAACAAGGTGGTCTTGCCCGAGCCATTAGGCCCGATCACGCCGAAGATCTCGCCCGGCTGCACCTCGAAGGAGACGCCGCCCACGGCCTGGATCGCGCCGTAGGCCTTCTTGATGTCGCTCACGCGCAGCACCGGCTGGCCTGAGCTGCGCTGATGGGTTTGCAGGCTCATGCTTTGACCCTTTCAGTGGAAGACAGCGCTGACGATCTGTCCCCCAAGGACTTGGAAGCCGCCTCACGCTCGGCCGAGGCCTGGCGCGAGGCCCGGCGCGCACGCAGTCGATCGGGCAGCGAGAGCAGGCCGTCGGGCAGCCAAATCATCAAGAGCACCACGGCCGTGCCGAAGATGAACAGGTACCAGGCCTGGGCAAAGCGCAGCCACTCGGGCAGCACCACGCCGACCGCCGAGCCCAGCACCGGCCCGAAAAAGTAGCCCGGCCCGCCGACCACCACCATCAGGTACATCATGATGGAGGCGCCCACGGTGAACAGCGCCGGATCAATGAACTGCACCTGCGAGGCGTACAGCCCGCCCGCAATGCCCGCATAGGCCGCGCCGATGGCAAAGCTCATCAGCGTGTAGCCGCGCGTATCAATCCCCAAGCTCTCGGCGCGGATCGGGTTGTCGCGCAGCGCGGTAAAAGCCTTGCCCCAGGGCGAGCGCAGCAGGCCCCAGAGCAAGAGCGCCATGACCACCGTGAACGCCAGCACCAGGCGGTAGTACGCCAGGTTGCCGTCCAGGCTGATACTGCCCAGGCTGGGACGGGCGATGTTGTTGATGCCAAAGGTGCCGCCGGTCAGCCATTCCTCGTTGCGCATGACCAGCCACAGCGCGGTGTTGAAACCTAGCGTGGCAAAGGCCAGGTAAATGGTCTGAACCCGCAGCGCCGGAAAGCCCAGGGCCAGGCCGACGATGAAGCAGATCGCCGCGCCCACCGGCAGGCCGACCCAAAAGCTGATGCCGGCCTTGAGCAAGATGGCCACGGTGTAGGCGCCGATGCCGAAGAAGGCCGCATGGCCCAGCGACTTCTGGCCGGCGTAACCCACCGTCAGGTTCAGGCCCATGGTGGCGATGATGAACACCAGCCAGGTGGTGAACAGGTGGATGCCGTAGTTCTTGAAATAGGCCGGCGCCACGGCGAGCACGGCCAGCACCAGCAGGGCGATGAGGATGTGCAGCTTTTTCATACCTTGCGCTCCTCTTTCTTGCCCAGCAGGCCTTGCGGCTTGAACAGGATCACGACCATGAAGATGATCAAGGCCACTGCGTCCTTGTAGGCTGGCGAGATGTAGGCGGCGGCCAGGTTTTCGCACACGCCCACGATCAGGCCGCCGAGCAGGGCGCCGCGCGAGTTGTTGAAGCCGCCAATGATGGCCGCAAAGAAGGCCTTGGTGCCCAGGCCCTCGCCCATGTCGAATTTGGCGAGATAAGTGGGCGTGACCAGCAGGGCAGCCGCGGCCGCCAGCACGGCGTTGATGGCAAAGGTGTAGAAGATCATGCGTGGCACGTTGATGCCCAGCACCGAGGCACTCTCGGTGTTTTGCGCCACCGCCTGCATGGCGCGGCCGGTGACCGTGCGGCTCAAAAAGGCCTGCACCAGCAGCACCAGGGCCAGCGCAAAGACAAAGGTGCCGATGTCGCTGGCCGAGATGTTGACACCGGCCACCTCAAAAATCTTGTCGGGAAAGATCTGCGGAAAGGGCTGCGGCTCGGCGCTGTAGCCGGCGCGCACGCCGTTGCGCATGGCGATAGACAGGCCAATGGTGGCCACGACGATGGGCATCATGCCGTACTTGAAGAGGGGGTCGACCAGGCCGCGCTTGAAGAGCCAGCCCAGCACCAGCACCGAGGCCAGCAGCGCCACCGCAAAGCTCAGCGGCAAGGCCACACCCTGGTGCAGCATGATGACCATCACGATGGCCGGCAGCATGACGAACTCGCCCTGCGCGAAGTTGATGGTGCCTGAGGCCTGCCAGAGCAAGGTAAAGCCCAACGCGGCCAGGGCGTAAATGCTGCCCGTGGCCAGGCCGCTGAAAAACAGTTGTAGAAAGTCGGTCATCGCTTGTCTACCCTTTGAAAATCTTGGAGGGTGTGTCCCACATGATCTGGCGCCGCTCGTACTCGGTGAACCAATCGTCGGCCAGGGCCAGCAAGGTGCCGTAGTCCAGCCGAAAGTCGGCGCGCAGATAGGGCCAGTCTGAAGCCCAAATACATTGCTCGGGCCCAAAAGCTGCCAGCAGGCGCCGCACCCGCGCGCGGCAGTCTTCGAAGGGGTAGCCTTGCTGCGAAAACTTGGCAAAGCCCGAGAGCTTGAGCAGGGTGCGCCCGCCCTCGGCAAGCTTGAGCAAGGCCCGCACGCCGGGTGCATCAGGCCCGTCGGCCAGCACCGGCCGGCCGCAGTGATCGATCATCAGCTGCAGCGGCAGGCGCTCCAGGCGCGGCAGCAACTCATCCAGTTGGTCGCCGGCGACCTGAAACTGCGCCCACATGCCCAGCGTAGCCAGGCGTTCGAGCAGGCCGTCAATCTCAGCGTAGTAGCCCAGTCCGTGCAAGGCGGGGTTAAAAGCAATGCCCACCACCCCTAGCGCCTGCAAGGCCTCCAGCTCGGCCAGGGTGCAGCTCGCCGGCACCACCGCCACGCCCTTGAAGCGCTGGGGGTAGCGCGCCAGCGCGTCGAGCAGGCAGCGGTTGTCAGTGCCATAGCCCGAGTTCGGCCCGACCAAGAGCGCCTTTTCGACGCCGTAGGCCTTCATCACCTGGACGAAGTAATCGGCCGTGCCGATCTCCTGGCCCTGCGGACGGTAGGCCACGTCCGGCGCATAGGGAAAACGCACTGGATCGAGGACGTGGCAATGCCCGTCGATCTTGGGCAGATCGATCGCTCGCATGGGTGCTGTCTTTTTAAAACGTGGCCTGGATGGCCGCGCGCAGCTCGGGTGTGATCTCGGGCATCACCCCGAACCAGGCCTTGAAAGCCGGGCGCGCCTGGTTGAGCAGCATGCCCAGGCCATTGACCGTGCGGTGGCCCCGGGCGCGGGCGGCAGCCAGCAGCGGGGTTTCCAGCGGAATATAGATCGCATCCGACACCAGGGCATCCAGCGGCAGTGCGTCCAGCCGCAGTTCCAGCGGGGTCTGGCCGTGCATGCCTTGCGTGGTGCTGTTGACCAGCAGGCTCACGCCGGCCATGGCGTCTTCGCGCTCGGCCCAGTCCAGCACCTTGACCTTGGGGCCAAACTCGTCGGCCAGGGCCTGGGCCTTGTCGCGGGTGCGGTTGCAGATGCGGATCTCGGGCGCGCCCTCGTCCAGCAGCGCCACCACAATCGCGCGGGCCGCGCCGCCGGCGCCCAGCAGCAGCACCGGGCCGGTATCACCGCGCCAGGCAGGGTCCGCATCGCGCAGGCTTTGCACATAGCCGGCACCGTCGTTGTTCATGCCGTAGAGGCTGCCGTCCTCGCGCACCACGATGGTGTTGATGGCCTGCATGCGACGGGCCACGGGATGGAGCTCGTCCATCAGCGCCATGGCCCGCACCTTGTGCGGCACCGTCACATTGCATCCTGCAAAGCCCAGGGCCTTCAGGCCCCGAATCGCGTCTTCCAGGTTCTCGGGCTTGACCGGCAGCTGCACATACGAGCCCTTGAGCCCGTGCTTGGCAATCCAGTGGTTGTGGATGACCGGCGAGCGGCTGTGCGCCACCGGCCAGCCCATCACACCGGCCAGCACGAAACGTTGATCAGACATGGCAGGATTTTCTAAAGAGCTTATCTTTTGTTCAGCGCAGGCAGGGTTTCGGCCACCACCACCTTGCCGCCGCGCACCTCGGTCATGAAGCTTTCGCGGTCGATGTCGCCTTTGTCGTCAAAGCACACATCCATCAGCACGCCAGGGTGCTGCTTGGCGCTAAAGCAGCTGTTGCGAATCGCAGCGGCTGCGGCCTTGCGGTCGAGGCGGCCGGCTTTTTCAATGGCGGCCTTGAGAATGTAGACCCCGGTGTAGCCCTTGACCCCGTTGTGGTCGGACACCGTGTTGTAAGCCGCCTGGAATTTCTTGCCCCAGGCCTGCAGCTGCGGCGCTTCGACCGTCAGGCCCACGTGGGCCACCGCGCCGTTGGCCGCTTCACCGGCGAGCTCGACCACCTTGGAGCTGGTCAGCACCGTCTCGCCAATGACGGGCTGCTTCCAGCCCTGCTTGCGCAGCTCACGCAGCAGGCGGGCCGATTCTTCCTCGTTGGTGTAGGCAAAGATCGCATCGGCGCCCGACTGCCTGGCCTGGATCACGGCCGCGGAAAAGTCGACCTGGCCCGACTCGGTGGAGACCTCGGCCACGATCTGCGTGGGCGAGCCGGTGAGCAGTTGCTTGATGGCGGCTTGGCCGCCCTTGCCGAAGTCATTGTTCACATAAATCACGGCCAGCTTCTTGGACTTGGCGTTGATGTAGCGGCCGAGCTTGGGAAAGGAAATGCTCTGGCCAAAGGCGGTGCGAAACACATAGGGGTTGCCCTGCTGCGTGATCGCCGAAGCCTCGCCGCCGGTGAAGTTGGGCACCTCGGCGCGGCGCGATTCGGCCATGGACACCATGATGGAGCCCGAATACACCGGGCCGAAGATGGCGAACACGTCGTTGTCCACCGCCTTTTGCGTCAGGCCCTTGGCCACGCCGGGGTTGGTCTGCGTGTCTTCACTGGTGTAGCTGATCTTGCGGCCCAAAATGCCGCCGGCCGCGTTGATCTCCTTGATGGCCATTTCCACACCGTTTTTGAACATGGTGCCCGAGGTGGTACCGGGCCCGGACATCTCGACGATGTTGGCGAACTTGATATCCTGGGCATGGGCCCCAAAGGCCAGGGTGCTGGCCAAAAACAATGTGCTCAGAGCTTGTTTCATGAGAGTCTCCAAAAAATTGAGGGGCAGGCCGAATCTGTGGACCGGGCGCGCCATCCGATCGCTTGCAAGCGGATTCAGGGACTGAAGACTATAGGCGAGCGGCCGGTACAGGCGGTGCACGCAAGGACCGCCAACTGGCGATCTCCGATCGATTGCGTTCGATCAACGAACGTTTTATGGGTTATCCCTCCTTCGCACACCCGGGCATGAGCAAGGGAGATGGGCGCGGGCAGCAAAACTGGCCCGCAAGCCACTGGTGGACCCATTGGGGTGTCCCTGCATTGACGCGCGGCCAGGCTGAGCAGGAGCGGCATTGGGCCCACCCGTGCGGTCCAGTCACGCAGTCAGCCTCGCGCCGTCTCGCGGTATGACCGCCACGGAGCCTGCATGCTCTGCGCCTCCGTTTTCAAAACCAAAACTATTTACAGCCTGTAATAAAAGATCACTGGACGGTAAGCATTTTGTAGGCGAAAACTAGCCCAGCAAGCCGTTCCTGGCTTGTTATTTTTAGCCCGTACTGCCTAGTTCGAAGCAAGCTATCGCGGACCTCCTCAGGGGCCAAGCTGCGAATTCGGCCTCATAAACAACATAAATCACCATCGGAAATATATGAAGCTCAAATTAGGTATTTTGGCGAGCGCGGCTGCGCTGACCTTGGCGACCAGCCCCACCATACAGGCGCGGGAGTTTTCAAACCTCTACGTCTTCGGCGACAGCCTGAGCGATGGCGGCACCTTTACAGGCGCCCTGGTCACTGCATCTGGAAAGACCTTGGCTGAAGCGGCCGCAGTGGCCAGATTCACCACCAACCCCGACAACATCTGGGTACAAAATCTGGCACCGCGGTACGGCCTTTCAACAGCTCCGGCCTACTCGACCACCTTTAACGGCACCAGTGGCACCTACACCGCCAACACCACCGGAAACAACTTTGCCGTTGGCGGCGCCCGTGCAGACCTGCAGCCGGGTAATGTCAGCGGGCCGCTGCTGCCTATGGCAGCCACCTTGCCCCCAGTCAGCGCGCAGGTCACGTCATTTCTCTCACGCGGGCCGCTCGACAGCAAGGCCCTGTATGCAGTGTGGGCAGGCGCCAATGATGTCTTGGTCCAGGGCAAGACCATCGTCTCCACTGACCCAGCCATCGCTGGTGCGCAACTCGCAGCAGCGGGCGCCAATATGCAGATTGCCGCCGCTGCGACAGCGGCGCAGCTGGCGCGGCTGCGCAGCGCCGGTGCGCGCCACTTGATCGTACTGGGCACACCGGGCGTTGGCTCCACGCCCAGAGGAATCGCCAGCGGTGCCGTTGGCGCAGCGACGGCCGACAAGCTGGTCGACGCCTACAACACCACGCTCAAAGCCGCCCTGGTAGGCACAGGCGTGCTGTACATGGACGCGGCAGCGGCTGTAGCCGCCATTCAGGCCAACCCAGCGCGCTTTGGCATCACCAACACCACCATGCCGGCCTGTGGCACCGCGAGCTCGCTCGGATGCATACCCGAGGTAACAGCTGGCGCGGTGAGCGCCGCCCAGGCAGCCACCTACCTGTTTGCCGATGACGTGCATCCAAGTGGCGCCGCTCATCGCGTCATCGCCGATTGGATTTACTCCACCCTGGATTCCACCGCCCGTCTGGGCCTGATGTCCACGGTGCCCATGGGCCGCTCGGGCGCGCAGTGGCGCTCGATTGACGGCCGCATGCGGGAGTTCCAGAACTTCTCCTACACCGGTCAGGGCATGTTCATCACCGGCGACTATGCGCCCAGCAAGCTGGACGCCACGGCCAACTGGCCCTCGGCCAGCGGCGATGGCAGCAATTTCACCCTGGGTTACGAAAAGGCCTTCATGGCCGATCTGTTTGGCGGCGTGGCCCTCGGTTATGGCCGCAATTCCTTTGACCTGGGCAACAAGGCCGGCTCGGTGAAGTACGACGAGACCTCCATGTCGGGCTTTCTGTCGAAAAAGTACGGCCCCTGGTATGCCAATGCCATCGGCACGGTCTCTACGCTGAGCTTCAAAACCAGCAGAACCACCGAGCTGGGCAGCACTTCGAATACCGACACCGGCTCGACCACCGGCCAGCAGCGTGGCCTCAAGCTGCAGGCCGGCTACAACATGACAGCGGGCGCCATGGTCCATGGCCCGCTGGCCGGTCTGGCCCGAGAAGATGTGAGCGTCAATGCCTTCCAAGAGGCTGCCGGCAATTTCACCGCCATGCAGTTTGGCGAACAAAAGCGCAGGCAGCTGCGCTCACGGCTGGGCTACCAGTGGCAGGCCACAACGCAATGGAGTGGCATGCGCTTGCGGCCCTATGCCCAGGTCAGCCATGAATACCAGCATCTGGCCGACAACCGCGAATACACCGCCGGCTTCGTGGGCGGCACCTCGGCCATGAGCGTGGCTACCGCCAATCGCAAGGGTGGCTATGGCCTGCTGCAGGCCGGCGGCACGCTGGAGGTGTCCAAGACGGTCAACCTGGGCTTTGGCGCCAGCACCACCGTGGGCCAACCCGGCGCCCGCAATTCGGCCTTCAACCTGACGCTGAGCACCCCGCTATAGGCCCCTGAGGCCCCTGAGGCCCAGGAGGTCCATGAGGCGCGTGAGGCCCTAAGTGCCAAGGACCAAGGCTAGACGTTGAAGAGGAAGTTCATGACATCGCCGTCCTTGACGATGTATTCCTTGCCTTCACTGCGCATCTTGCCCGCGTCCTTGGCCCCTTGCTCACCCTTGAGGGCGATGTAGTCCTCAAAGGCGATGGTCTGGGCGCGGATGAAGCCGCGCTCAAAATCGCCGTGGATCACGCCGGCGGCCTGCGGTGCGGTATCGCCTATGTGTATGGTCCAGGCACGCACCTCCTTCACACCGGCGGTGAAATAGGTTTGCAGGCCCAGCAGCTTGAAGGCTGCGCGGATCAGGCGATTGAGGCCGGGCTCGCTTTGGCCCATCTCAGACAGGAACAGCTCCTTGTCCTCTTCGCTCATGTCGGCCATGTCGGCTTCCATCTTGGCGCAAATAGCCACCACCGGCGCGTTCTGTCCGGCCGCGTAGTCCTTGAGCCGGTCCAGGAAGGGGTTGTTCTCGAAGCCGTCTTCGCTCACATTGCCCACGAACATCGCGCGCTTGGCGGTGATCAGGCACAGCGGCTTGAGCAAAGCGCGCTCTTCATCGGACAGATCCAGCGTGCGCGCTGGCTTGCCCTGGTCGAGCACAGCTTGCACCTTGGTCAACAAGGCCACCAGCTTTGCCGCTTCCTTGTCGTTGCCGCTCTTGGCCGCTTTGGTGTAACGCTGCAGGCCCTTTTCGACCGTGGTGAGGTCGGCCAGGCACAGCTCAGTCTGGATGACCTCGATGTCGGCGATTGGGTCGACCCTGCCGGCCACGTGGATCACGTTCTCGTCTTCAAAGCAGCGCACCACATTGACGATGGCGTCGGTCTCCCGAATATGAGCCAGGAACTGGTTGCCCAAGCCCTCGCCCTGGCTGGCGCCGGCCACCAGGCCCGCGATGTCAACGAACTCCACGATGGCCGGCACGATGCGCTCAGGCGAGATGATCTGCGCCAGTTGCTGCAGGCGCGGATCGGGCACCTCCACCACGCCGGTGTTGGGCTCGATGGTGCAAAACGGATAGTTCTCGGCCGCAATACCGGCCTTGGTCAGGGCATTGAACAGGGTGGACTTGCCGACATTGGGCAGGCCGACGATGCCGCATTTCAAACTCATGGGAATTCCTTAGGATGCCAGCAACCGGGCTGGTCTGCCCGCGCACGCGCTTGCTGGAGGCAGGCGCTGCGCAGGGCAAATGATTCGCGCGGCAAGCCACTTACAAGGCCTGCCGGGCGCAAATTGTAATGATCGGCCCGGCATGGGCAGTGCCGCCTCAGTGGCGTCCCACAGCAGTACGCGCCAGCATGGCATGGCCGAGCAGGGCTATCAAGGCCATCAGCAGCATGAGCGCGGACAGTTGCAGCACGCCCTGGTGATCGACCAGCCCGACCAGATAGCCGCCGAAGGCACCGCACAACTGCTGCAAGCTGCCGCTGATGGCAGCGGCGGTACCGGCCAAGGCGGGTACCGCGCCCACCGCCCCTGACAGCGTGGGCGGCACCAGCAGGCCATGGCCTACCCCCATGATGGCCAGGGGCACCAGCAGCGCCCAGGCCGAGCGCACATCAGCGATGGCCAGAGCCAGCATCAGTACCAAACCCGCCAGGGTGCCGACCTGGCCCCAGAGCATGAGCTTGCGGTCGCCGTAACGATGAATCAGTCGGCTGGTCAGCGCATTGCCCAGGACATAGGGCAGGGGCACGGCCATGATGAACCAGCCCAGCGACTGCGGGCCCACCCCGAAGGCCTTGAGCACAATGGGTGCCCCGGCGAAGTAGGTATAAGCGGTGGCCGAGGTCGTGGCCAGGATCAGCGCGTAGAGCAAAAAGGCCCGCTGCCCCATCAGCCGGAGGTAGGACGTGCCGGCCTGCCGCCACCAACTCGCTGCATCGCTGCGGACGGGACGGGGATCGGGCAAGAGGCGCCAGACGGCCACCAACAACAACAGGGCCATCAGCAGCACGACCAGGAAATTGCTCCTCCAGCCCCAGGCTACATGCATCTGGCCGCCCAGCAGCGTGGCCAGCGGCGGGCACAAGCCCAGGGTCATGCCGACGTAGGCCATCATGCGGGTGCGGTCACGGCCCGTGAACAAGTCTTGCACCAGCGCCCTGCCCACCACCATGCCGGCAGCACTGCCTGCGCCTTGCAAGGCGCGGGCCCACAGCAGGGCCTCGAGGCTGTCGGCCAGCCAAGCCGCCGCGCTGCCCAGCACCGCCAGGAACAGCCCGCCCATCAACACGCGCTTGCGGCCGAGTCTGTCGGACAACGGGCCATAGACCAGCTGTACCAGGCCATAGGCGGCGACGTAGAGACTGAAGGTCAATTGCACCTGGGCCTGCGATGCAGCGAACTGCTCAGGCCAATCCTGCATGGACGGTATGCACAAGGTCATGGCCAGCAAGCCAAAGGCCATTTGGGCCAACAGCAGGGCCACCAAAGCAGGCCGCACAGCACCGGATGGGGACTCTGCCATGGTCGGTGGGCTCAGCTCACTCGGTCTGCCGGCGGCCGGCCTCAGCCACCCGCGGCTGTGCCATCCGGTCCGGCTGCGGTGCAGGCGCGCGCAAGGGCCCGATCAGCGGCAGGCCGGCTTGCACTCAAAAGCGCCAGGTCCAGCCGCCGGTCAGGGTGCGCGAGCTCGCCCGCGGCTGGTCGTCGTCTGTGCTGCGGATCAGGCCCAGGGCCCAATCCTGGGTTTTGCTGGGCGAGTACACCGCCCCCAGCTCCACAAAGCGCGCGCGCAGGACAGGGCCCTCGCTGCGCCGCGTGGACTGCTGACCTATATCGACGGCGAGCTTCCAGGACGGCTGCACGTCCCAAATGAGCGCGCCGGAAAACCGCTGGCGGCGCTCATCGTCCTGAGCGTCCCGGTGGCGCTCACGCCCCATCTGCGCGTTCAGATGGGCCGAGCCAAACGGCAGCTCCTTGGACGCAATCAGGCTGAGCGCGTAGGAGGTCTTGCCTGGCCCTAAACCGCGGCTTTCTTGCGAGCCGCTCACCGGCAGGATCACCTCGGGCTTGAGGGCCAGGCTGCTCTGGCTAGAGCCCCACTCCAAAAAGCGCCATTTGGCGCCTATGCTCAGATTGCTCCAGCCCGAGGTCGAAGGCTGCCCTGCCAGCCCCAGATACGCGGTGGCCAGAAAAACATCGACCTGTTCATGCACACCTACGGTGTAGGTCAGGCCACTGGCCCGGTTGCGGCTGCGATCGGCGCCCTGTCGCACGCTCTCTGAACTGTGGGCCAACTCCAGCTGCTGCCCGCCCTGCCCCTGCGTGCCGCTGTCGTCGGTGATCAGGGGCTGGGCCGCCTGCAGCGGAGCCAGCAGCGTGCCGGCCGTCAAAAAACAAATCAGTGCGGACTTGATCATGAGCTTGAGGGGATAAATCTTGGGGAAGTCGCCAGTGGGCAGGCGGTGGGCCGGTGTGAGGGCTGGGCTCGGGTGAGCCCCAATGGCCCACCCGTCAGCAGTTCTATGAACGCGCCCATCCCTCACTTTAGCCTCAAACTGTCTTCAACCATGCAGCAAGCGCGACATTGGTGAGAACCAGTAGCCACAATCAGCCAGGACCGATCTAGGATGAGGGCCGGCCACCGCAGGCTGCGGCCCGCATGGGCTTGCAGCATCCAACCCTCACAAACTTCCACAGCTTGAATCCGATGAAAAACTGGCTATTTTTGCTTCTCGCCGCCTTCAGCCTGGCCTCGGCCCAGGCCTGGCCCGATGCCAACAAACCGGTCACCCTGGTCGTGCCCTTCCCGCCCGGCGGCTCGACCGACCTGATCGCTCGCACCCTGGCGCCCAAGCTGCAGGAACGCCTGGGCGGGCGCTTTGTGGTGGATAACCGCGCTGGCGCGACCGGCACCATAGGCACGGGCCAGGTGGTCCGTTCGCCGGCCGATGGCCAGACCCTGCTGGTGTCCTCCCTGGGCCCCTTCGTCATCGCTCCGCACCTGATCAAGGCGCCTTATGACGCGCTCAAGGAGCTCGACTACATCTCGGTGGCGGTGCAAGCGCCCAATGTGCTGGTGGTGCCGGCCGCCTCGCCGCACAAGTCGCTGGCCGATGTTCTGGCCTTCAGCAAGGCCAATCCCAACAAGATGACCTTTGCCTCCTCGGGCAATGGCAGCAGCGACCACCTGACGGCCGAGCTCTTCTGGCTGCAAACCGGCACCAGCGGCATCCATGTGCCCTACAAGGGCGGCGGGCCGGTGATGAACGACCTGCTGGGCAACCAGGTCGATTCGTCCTTCATGAACATCAACACCGCCATGCCGCAGATCCAAGCCGGCAAGTTGCGGGCCCTGGCCATCACCAGCGCTAAACGCTCGCCGCTGCTGCCCCAGGTGCCCTCGCTGGAAGAAGCCGGTATCAAAGACGCCAATGTCTATTCCTGGCAAGCCATCGCCGGCCCCAAGGGAATGCCGACCGAGCTCAAGAACCGGCTGCACGCGGCCATTGCCGCCAGCCTCAATGATCCGCAGATCCGGCCCAGATTGTTGGAACTGGGCTTCGAGATCGTGGCCAGTACGCCCGAGCAGTTCAGCGCCTATCAGGCGGCCGAGTTTGCGCGCTGGAAGCGGGTCATCGAGACGCGCAATATCAAGGCCGACTGAAGCAATCAGCGCTGGCGCACCGCTCAAGCCCCAGCCAGCCCCTGCGCAAAGCCGGCCAGGGTCTGGTTGAAGCGCTCGGGGGCCTCCACTTCGGCCAGGTGGCCCACGCCCGGCCACAGCTCCAGCCTGGCTTGAGGCAAAGCGGCCAGCAGCAAGTCGGCGTTTTCCTGGCGCGGATTGACGCTGTCTTCTTCGCCCTGCACCATCAAGAGCGGCATGCTCAGGCTGTGCAGATGGTCCAGGCTGCAAAAGGACGAGAGCCGAAAGGCGGCAGCGTTTTCTAGGCCGCGCCGGTGCAGGCCGCGGGCCAGTTCGGTCAGCCACACCCGCAAGGCCGCCGGCGCCTGCCGACCTACTAGGTGATCGACGCCGCGGTCACCGTACTGGTAGGCGCCCAGACGGATGCGGGCAATGCGATCTTCATAGGCCTGGCGCCGCTGCGCCGACAGCTGACGCTGTCCGATACCGGTGCCGCTGAGGAGCAGGCCGCGCAAGCGTCCAGGCTGCGCGATGGCAAAAGCCTGGGCGACTGCCGATCCAAAAGAATGGCCGGCCAGCAAGCAGGTCTGGATCTGCAGGGCCTCGAGAAAATCGGCCAGCGCCTGCGCATAGTCAGCGGCCTGCGGCTGCTCGCAGCGCAAGTCGTCGCTCAGTCCGTAGCCAGGCGCGTTCCAGGCGATCACCCGCCAGCGGGCAGACAGAGCGGCCAGCTGAAAGCGGAAATAGTCGGCATGCGCGCCGATCCCGTGCAGCATGACGATGCAGGGGGCGTCCTTCGGCCCGCTTTCGAGATAGGACCAGCGGTCGCCCAGGTAGCGCGGCTGTGCCAGCGGCGCAATGCGCGCCAGCCGCAAGGGCGGCAGCGCGGGCCAGGAGTCGGGGTCGGCCGCTGCAAGCTCATGCCCCTGCACCGGCTCCGATTCCTTGTCCTGCCTAGAATGCGCGTGGCCGCTGGGGCTTGTGACGGGAGACGATTTCAATGACATATCGCGCAGTGGTGCGGACGCTGACTTTGGTGCTGGGGCTGCTCAGCAGCCTCGGACTGGCGTGGGCCCAAAGCCCCGAGTGGCCCAGCCGGCCGGTGCGGCTGATCGTACCGTACCCGGCCGGCGGCGGCGTCGACATTCTGGCCCGGGCACTGGCGCAAAAGCTGCAAGAGCGCTGGCAGCAGCCGGTGACGGTGGACAACCGGCCCGGTGCCAACACGCTGGTAGGCACCGAGCTGGTGGCCCGATCTAGTGACGGCCATACCTTGCTGCTGACCACCGATGCCACCTTCACCATCAATCCACACCTGTACACCCGACTGCCCTATGACTTCGAGCGCGACTTTGCGCCGGTCTCGCGCATGGTCTCCTTCAGCCAGCTCTTCGTCGCCACCGCCGCACTACCAGCCAGCACGCTGCCAGAGCTGATCGCATTGGCGCGCAAGCAGCCCGGCCAACTGTCCTACGCCTCCTATGGCGCCGGCAGCCAGCCCCAACTGGCCACCGAGATGCTCAAGCAAAAAGCCGGGGTGTTCATCGTGCACATCCCCTACCGCGGCATTCCGCAGGCGGTCAGCGCGGTGGTCAGCGGCGAGATCGCCCTGACCTGGGCCGGTATTCCCTCGGCACGGCCACATCTGCAGAGCAAGCGCATCAAGGCCCTGGCCTACGGCGGCAAGACACGGCACCCGGCCTTCCCAGACGTGCCCACCGTGGGCGAGCTGGGCTACGCAGAGGTCGATGCCAACGTCTGGGTCGGCCTGTTTGCGCCGATGGCCACCCCGCCAGCGGCGCTGCAGCGCATGGAGCGCGACGTGGCAGCCATCTTGCGCGACCCCGGCTTCAAGGAACGTGAAATCGACGGCAAGGGCTATGACCTGGTCGGCGGCAACGGGCAGGAGCTGACGCGCCATATTCGGCAGGAATTGCAGACCCGGGCCGGACCCATCCGATATTCGGGCAGCCGGGTCGAATGAGCGCGCTGCAGGCGCTGCCGCCCAGCACGCGGCGGACAGTGCTGCTGCTGTCTCTGGCCTGCTTTGCCAGCATGGCCAGCCAGCGCATCTGCGATGCGATGTTGCCGGAGCTGGCGCGTCAGTTTGACAGCACCCTGGCGGCAGCCGCACAAGTGGTCTCCTTGTTTGCGCTGGCCTACGGCCTGACGCAGCTTCTTTTTGGCAGCCTGGGTGACCGCTACGGCAAGCTGCGGGTGCTGAGCTACGCCACCTTGGGCTGCGGCTTGGGCAGCGCGCTGGCAGCCTTGGCCGGCAGCCTGCAAGCCCTGGTGCTGGCCCGGGTGCTGGCGGCAGCCTTTGCGGCGGCCATCATTCCGCTTTCACTGGCCTGGACCGGCGACGCGGTGCCCTACGAAAAACGGCAGGAGACGCTGGCGCAGGTTGGCCTGGGCACCACCCTGGGGGTGTTCAGCGGCCAGGTGCTGGGCGGCCTGTTCACCGACACCCTGGGCTGGCGCTGGGCCTTTGTGCTGATGACGTTGGTGTTTCTGCTGGTCGGTGCGCTCTTGCTGAGCCACCGCCGCAGCGCGCAGGGGCCGGGCGATGGGCCGGCCCAAGCCGGGCCGCAGACGAGCATGCTCCATCAAACCCGGCAGCTGCTGCGCGATGCCTGGGTGCGCAAGATCCTGGGCTTTTCGCTGTGCCAGGGCGCGGCGGGCTTTGGCAGCATGGCCATTGCCGCCTCGCACCTGCACCAACACCATGGCCTGGCGCTGTCATCGGCCGGCGCCATCGTGGCCCTGATGGGCCTCGGGGGCATGGCTTACATGAGCCAGGCCAAGCGCCTGGTGCCGCGCCTGGGGGAGACCGGGCTGGCCATCATTGGCGGCCTGGGCATGGCCTTGGCGCTGCTGACCCTGGCCTGGAGTCCCTGGTGGCAGCTGACCGCGGCCTTCATGATCTGGGGCGGCTTTTCTTTTTTCATGCTGCACAACACGCTGCAAACCCTGGCCACGCAAATGGCACCCCATGCGCGCGGACTGGGCGTGTCGATGTTTGCGACCGCCTTGTTTTTCGGCCAGGGCGTGGGTGTGCTGCTGGCCACATCGCTGATGGAGCACTGGAGCGCCAGCGCAGTGCTCAGTGGAGCAGCCGCCATGATGGCGGGCATCGGTGCGACGGTGAGGTGGCAGTTGCGCCAGCGGCGCGTCAGCCAGGGTCTGCAAGAGTTGGCCCGGGCCGACTCACCCGTGCGCTAACACCGCCTGACCGACTTCCAGGCTGTGATCCAGCCCTTCGAGCACGATGAGGTTCATGCCGAAGCTGACCGCACCATCGAGCCGGCTGTCGCGGCGATAGCCGGCCAGTGTGCGCAGCACGGGCTGGCCCGGCGCGCCGGTCTGGGGATCGACATCGACCATCTGGCAGCGGCTGCAGGGCTTGACCGGCTTGAGCCGGATCAAGCCGGTGGCGGTGCTGATGACCAGCTCCTGGGTCCGGTCTTCGTCGTGCGCTTGCCAAGCCCCGGCCTCGGTGGCTGAGAGCACGATGTTGGGCCGAAAGCGGCCCATGTCCACCGGCGCCTGCCCAGCGGCAATCAGTCGCTGGTTGAGCCCATCGAGCGAAGGCTGGCTGATCAGCAGCAGTGGAAAGCCGTCGGTGAAGGTGTTCAAGGCGGTTTGCCCGCCAGTCCAGCGGCGGTCGGAAGGCCGCTCGAATTGGGGGTCAAAGCGCACCAGGCGCACCGGCCGACCCAAAAAATCACTGAACCACTGGGCGGCGATCGGCCCCATGTCCCAGGCCTCAATGGCCTGGCCCCAAAGCCAGACTTTCATCGCCGACTCCACGCCCTCGAGCGCCAGGTGAAGGGACAACATGCCCGGAGCACGCAGCACCAGGTCCGACAGGCGCAGCTGCGGCTGCACCAAGGCCAGCCGTGGCTGCTCGCGCTGCGAGATGAACTGGCCCTGCTCGTCCACCACCATCCAGCTGCGGTCCAGGTCCAGGCCTTGATCGGTCAGCTGCGCCTGCTTGAGCACCACAGGAGCGCAAGACTTGATCGGGTAAATCATCAGCTGCGAGATGACAGCCTGTGCGAATTGAGTGTGTGCGCTCATGAATGTGTCTTTTGGTAAGGCCAGGGGCATGATTTTCACCGGCTTTCTACAATGCACTATGACCCTGCGTTTTGATGTCTGCATCCGTGGCGACGGCATTGTCGGCCGCAGCCTGGCTTTGCTGCTCGCGCGCGAGCGGCTGAAGGTGGCGATCGCGCCACTGCGTCCGGCTTCGCCGAAGGCCGATGTACGCGCCTACGCGCTCAACCAGGCCTCGCGCGCGCTGCTCGAGCCGCTGCGGGTCTGGCCCCAGGACAGCGAGCTCACCGCAGTCAGCGCCATGCAGGTCTGGGGCGACGAGGGCGGGCACCTGAGCTTTGATGCGGCCGGTGAGCTGGCCTGGCTGGTGACCTCCAGCACCCTGGAGGGCCTGCTGGAGCAAGCCTTGCACTTTGCGCCGCAGGTCAGCCGACTCGAGCCCGGGCAAAGCGCTACAGCGGCCTTGACCGTGATCTGCGAAGGCCGCGACAGCAGCAGCCGGCGCGAACTGGGCATAGGCTGGGACCAACGCCCCTATGCGCACAAGGCACTGGCCGCACGATTGCGCAGCACAGCGCCGCATGGCGGCGTGGCGCGCCAATGGTTCAGAGGCGCCGACATCGTGGCGCTGCTGCCCCTGGGCGGCAGCCACGGCGACGAGCTGGCGCTGGTGTGGTCACTGCCGCAGGAACAGGCCGATGGCTTGCTGGCCTTGCCGGCCGCAGATTTCACCCGCGCCTTGCAAGATGCCGTCGACCCGCAGGTCGGCTCGCTCAGTCTGTGCAGCCCGGTGATGGCCTGGCCGCTGCAGCTTGCCCGGGCCGAGCGCTGGGTCGGCCCTGGCTGGGCGCTGGCCGGCGATGCGGCGCACACCATTCATCCCCTGGCCGGGCAAGGCCTGAACCTGGGCCTGGCCGATGCCCGCGAGCTCGCCTGCGTGATCCGCGAGCGCGAATATTGGCGGCCGCTGGGCGACATCCGCCTGCTGCGCCGCTATGAGCGCTCGCGCAAGGCCGATGTGCTGGCCATGGGACTGCTCACCGACGGCCTGCAAGGCCTTTTTGCTCACACCGATGCCCGCTGGCAGACCCTGCGCAACTGGGGCATGAATGCGGTGCAGGGCAGTGGCTTGATCAAATCCTGGCTAACGCGCCGGGCCATGGGCTGAAGACCCGAAGGAACACCATGAAAACCCTGGTCACCCAATTTCTGCGCCGCGCAGGCCTGACCACCGCCCTGCTGCTGCCCCTGCTGGCGCTGGCGCAAACCCCGGCGCAGGAAGCGGCGATCCGCAAAAACCTGGTCGAGCGCTTGCCCGGCCTGCCCAAGATCGACGAAATTCGCCGCACACCGATGAACGGCCTGTTCGAAGTGCGCATGGGCAACGAGATCGTCTATACCGATGCCGACGGCTCGCACCTGATTCAGGGCCAGCTGGTCGATACCCGCAGCCGCCGCGACCTGACCCAGGAGCGCCAGGACAAGCTCAATGCGATTGCCTTCGACAGCCTGCCGCTCAAGGACGCCATCACCATCGTGCGCGGCAATGGCAAGCGCAAGCTGGCCCTGTTTGAAGACCCCAACTGCGGCTATTGCAAGCGCTTCGAGCGCGACCTGCAAAAAGTCAGCGACATCACCATCTACCTGTTTCTGATGCCCATCCTGGGCGCTGAATCGACCGAGCAGTCGCGCAATGTCTGGTGCAGCAAGGACAAGGCCAAGGCCTGGAGCGATCTGATGACGGCCGACAAGCCGGTGCCGCCCTCCTCCCCAGGCTGCGACACCAGCGCCTTGACCCGCAATGTGGAATACGGCCGCAAGATGCGCATCACTGGCACGCCCACCCTGATCTTTGCCAATGGCAATCGGGTACCGGGCGCGATCAGCGCGGCCCAGGTCGAAAAACTGCTGGCTGAGGCGCAGGCGCCCTGAGTCGCCACGGGCCTGCTTGGACCTGCGCGCTTGCGCCGGCCGGTCCACTGATCCAGCCTGCGGTATTCTTCTCGCATGCCTAAAACCGCCCCCCGCGTCCCGCCCGAAGCCTGTGTCTACCGCGTCGAGGTGGCCGACCTTCAGGCCCACCTGTTTCGCGTCACGCTCAGCGTGCCCCAGCCGGCCGCCGAACAGGCGCTGAGTCTGCCGGTCTGGATCCCGGGCAGCTATATGGTGCGGGAGTTTTCGGGCCAGCTACAGCGCCTGCAAGCGCGCCAGGGCCGGCGGCGCATGAGTGTCCGGCAACTCGATAAATGCAGCTGGCAAGTGGCCAACCGGGCCGACCAGATGCTGGAAATCAGCTACGAGGTCTATGCCAACGACCCCTCGGTGCGCACCGCCATGCTCGGCCATGAGCGTGGCTTTTTCAACGCCACCAGCCTGTGCCTGCGGGTGCACGGACAGGACCACCTGCCCCAGGTGCTTGAGATCGCCGCTGCGCGCGGGCACAGCGACTGGACGCTGGCTACCGCGCTGACACCGCTGAAGACGGACCGCCGCGGCTTTGGCCGCTACCTGGCCAGCGATTACGACGAACTGGCCGACTGCCCGGTGACTTTCGGACGGCTCTGGAGCGGGCAGTTCAAGGCCGGCGGCGTGCCCCATCGCTTTGTGGTCAGTGGCGCGCCACCTCAGTTCGACGGCCAGCGCCTGCTCGAGGACACGCAAAAAATCTGCGAGGAGCAGATTCGCTTCTGGCAGGGTCGGGGCAAGCCGCCCTTCAAAAACTATGTCTTCATGCTGCATGCGGTCGGCGACGGCTATGGCGGGCTGGAACACCGCAACAGCACCGCGCTGATCTGTGGCCGCAGGGATTTGCCCAGCCAGGGCGCTGCCCAGGTCAGCGAGGGCTACACCACCTTGCGCGGCCTGATCAGCCATGAATACTTTCACACCTGGAACGTCAAACGACTGCGGCCGGCCGAGTTCGAGCGCTACGACTACAGCCGCGAGAACTACACCGAGCTGCTGTGGTTCTTTGAGGGCTTTACCAGCTACTACGACGATCTGCTGCTGCGCCGCTGCGGCCTGCTGGATAACGCCGGCTACCTCAAGCTGCTGGGCAAGACCGTCAACCAGGTGCTGCAGACCCCTGGCCGGCAGGTGCAGTCGGTAGCGCAGGCGAGCATGGACGCCTGGGTCAAGTACTACCGGCAGCACGAGAACACGCCCAACGCCACCGTGAGCTACTACACCAAGGGCGCGCTGGTGGCCCTGTGCCTGGACCTGTCGCTGCGCTCGGGCTCGCCAGCCAGCGACCTCGATGCAGTGATGCGTGGCCTGTGGCAGCGCTGCAAGGGCGGCCCGATGCGCCAGGCCGATGTACTGGCGCAATTGCAGGACAGCAGCGGGCGGTCCTACAGCGCCGAGCTGCAGCACTGGGTGCACAGCACGCAGGATCTGCCACTGCAAGAGCTGCTGCAGGCCCACGGCGTGGCAGTGCTCAAAGACAAGGACGCCTGGGCCCAGCGCCTGGGCCTGCGGGTTGATGAAAGCCAGGGCGTCAAAGTCAAGACGGTCCTGCACGGCGGGCCGGCCCATGCGGCCGGCCTGAGCGCCGGCGACGAATGGCTGGGCCTTGAAATCCCCGGTGGACAGGGCTGGCGGCTGCGCAAGTTAGACGACCTGCCCCTGTACGCCCGAGCCGGCGACAAAATCACCGCACTGGTGGCGCGCGACGAGCAACTGCTGCGGTTGCCCCTGCGCATGCCCGAGCCCGGCGTCACCTGGCGCTTGGCGGTGCAAGATGCTGCTCTGCTCGATCGCTGGCTCGCAGGTGACAAGCCAGCCGCGGCTTAAGGCGCAGCGACCGAAAATACACCCCTTTCAGACCCGTCCTCCCACAAAAAGGCCCAACCATGAGCACCCACTATGAAACCATCCAAGTCAGCACCGAAGGACCCGAGGGCCAACAGGTCGGCATCGTCCGCCTGAACCGCCCCAAGCAACTCAACGCCCTGAACGACCAGCTGATGGACGAGCTCGGCGCAGCCCTGCACGCCTTCGAAGCCGACGATGGCATAGGCTGCATGATCGTCACCGGCAGTGAAAAAGCTTTTGCCGCTGGCGCCGACATTGGCGCCATGGCGAGCATGAGCTTTGCGCAGGCTTACGGCCGCAACTTCATCAGCCGCAACTGGGAAAAAATCGGCGATGTGCGCAAACCGGTGATTGCCGCTGTCAGCGGCTTTGCCCTGGGCGGCGGCTGTGAGTTGGCCATGATGTGCGACTTCATCATCGCCGCCGACAACGCCCGCTTCGGCCAGCCCGAAATCAAGCTGGGCATCATCCCCGGCGCCGGCGGTACCCAGCGCCTGCCGCGCGCGGTGGGTAAATCCAAGGCCATGGACCTGGCCCTGACCGGCCGCATGATGGATGCCGCCGAGGCCGAACGCGCTGGCCTGGTGAGCCGCGTGGTGCCGCTGGACAAGCTGATGGACGAGGCCCTGGGCGCAGCCCTGCAAATTGCCCAGTTCGGCCGCCTGGCAGTGATGGCCACCAAGGAATCGGTCAACCGGGCCTTCGAAAGCCCGCTCAGCGAAGGCCTGAACTTCGAGCGCCGCCTCTTCCACGGCCTGTTTTCCACCGAGGACCAAAAAGAGGGGATGGACGCCTTCGTCAACAAGCGCCCAGCCAACTTTAAACACCGTTGATCAAAGTCGCTATAATCTGCGCCCTGCGGTGATATAGCTCAGTTGGTTAGAGCGCAGCATTCATAATGCTGATGTCGGTGGTTCAAGTCCACCTATCACCACCACATGCAAGGGCCCGGATGTCATCCGGGCCCTTTTTTTATGCCCGGGGCCACAGTTGGGCGATGAGGTCATCGAGCCCATCTGCATCTGCTCATGGCCAACGCGAATACCAAGCTCCTATCAAGATCAGACCGACCCCCATCGCCATGGCCACGGTGATCGCGTCACCGAAGAACCAGGCGCCGGCGGCCAGGCCGGTGGCCGGAGCCAGGGCCATTTGCGCCAGCGATCGGATGAGCAGCAGCTGGCCCACGCCGACGCGATCGGCCATGACCCGCACCACCACCGCCTCCAGGGTGGCCAGCAAAATGGACAGCAGGAGCAGACCAATGCCTGCGGTTTCGGGCGCCAGGCGCCGGAGCAGGCGCCTCATGCCTGGGGCATGCCACAAGCCTTGTGCGTGGAACTGGCACCGCGTGGGCCGCAAAGGCTTGCCGAATTGATGAGCATGAGGGCCGAGCCTAAGGGCTGAGCCAAGCGCTGACTGTCGCCACCCATACCGTGGCCCCGCGCTTTACAAAGACCAGCGGTCGCAGATTCGGCCTGAGGCAGCTGGCTCAGGCCGCGAAGCCGTAGACCTGCCGAGGATGATCGACCAGGATTTTTCGGCGCGTGGCTTCTTCGGGCACCCATAGGGCCAAAAGATCGAACAGATCGCCGTCGTTAGGCATCTGCCTGCCGTTCATGTTCACATGCGGCCAATCGCTGCCCCACAGCAAGCGCTGGGGCGCGTGCGCCACCAAAGCCCGCGCCAGCGGCGTGACGCTGGCATAGGGGAAATCGCCCGGATCACAGCGCATCGGGCCCGAAAGTTTGACCCAGACCCGGCCGGTGTCGAGCATGCGCAGCAGGCATTCGAAAGCGGGCTGGCCGGTACCGCCCGCGGCGGGAATGGCGGCGAAATGATCGAGGACGATGGTCATGTCCAGATCCAGCAATTCCTGCGCATTGGCCACCAAATCGTCGCCGGCCGGATAGAACTGGATGTGCCAGCCAAAGTCAGCGACCAGGCGAGCCACGCGCTGCGACAAGCGCGGCAAGGCACCGCGATGGCCGGGACTGACAAAGCGTGCGCCACGCACGCCCAGGCGGTCCAGGCGAGCGATGTGCGCGGGCGTCACCTCATCGGGCAGGAGGGCGACGCCGCGAAAGCGCTGCGGGTATTGCGCGAGCACCTCCTCCAGGTGCCGGGTGTCCTGCCCGTAACCGCCGCCACTGACCACCACCGCCCCGGCCAGCCCAAGCGTGTCTTGCAGCGCGATGGCAGTCTCGGGCAGCGCGTCTTCGCAGATGTAACGGCTGCCAGGGTTGAAGGGAAAACGGCTGGCCGGCCCAAACAGATGGATGTGGCCATCAATCGCCCCTGCTGGCGCCTTGAGCTGGGGCGTCTTGGTGTGCGGATCGGGCGCCTGGGTGAGCACCGGCCCGGCAGGGATGGGCTCAGCACTCATGACTCAGTCGGCCTTGATGTTGGCACGCTTGACCACTTCGGACCACTGGCGCAGCTCGGTATCGATCAGGCGGGCGAAGTCCGAAGGCGCGCTGCCGACGGGCTCGACGCCATCGGTCTCCCAGCGCTTGATCAGGGCGGGGTCGCGCAGGGCCTGCAGCAGGCCCTTGTGAATCGCATCGACCACATCGCGGGGGGTGGCGGCCGGAGCCAGCACACCCATCCAGAGAATGCCCTGGTAGCCCGGCAGGCCCGTTTCGGCAACGGTGGGCACATCGGGCATCAGCGGCGAGCGCTTGAGGCTGGCCAGCGCCAAGGGCTTGATGCGCCCAGCACGGACATGGGCGGCGGCGGTGGCAATCGTGTCGTACTTCAGAGCCACTGTGCCCGATAGAACATCGTTGAGGGCCGGCGCCGCCCCTTTGTAGGGAATATGGACCACCTGCAGATTGAGCTTTTGCAGCAGCAACTCCATGGTGATGTGCGGCAAGGTCCCATTGCCGGCCGAAGCGTAATTGAGCTTGCCGGGGTTGGCGGCGGCATGCTTGACGAAGCCGGCAAAGTCCGAATAGGGCTGCCCCGCGTGGGCGATCAAGAGCTCCGGAATCTGCGCCACCAGCGAAACCGGCGCCAGGTCGCGCGCGGTGTCAAAGCCGAGCTTGTCGTTGAGCGCCGGGTTGATGGTGAGGTTCGGGGTGGTAAAGAGCAGGGTATAGCCATCAGCGGCAGACTTGACCACCCGCTGCGCGGCCACGGAGCCGCCGGCGCCGGGCACGTTCTCGATCAGCACCGGGGTGCTCAGCACGGTAGCCAGTTGCGCGCCCAGGGTGCGTGCCACCGCATCGACAGTACCACCAGCCGGAAAGGGCACGATCAGGCGGACCGGCCTGTCGGGAAAGGCCGCTTGAGCAGCGGCGCTCATCAGCACCAGCAGCGCTGATGCAGCAAGATGGGCTAATCGTTTGACCGTCATGGCAAATTCCTCCTGGGCAGCGGCGGCTGCCATTGCGAGCGGGAGTAAAGCACAGGCCTTGCGAGTGCGCCAATGAAACTTTTGAATGGAAGGGCACAATCACTTGCATTGGAGAGACCGGCTTGCACATCGACTTTCTTGGCATCCAGGCTTTTGTGGCCGTGGCCGAATGTGGCACCTTCGGGCTGGCCGCAGCGCGCCTGCACCTGACACAGGCCGCTATCAGCCACCGCATGCGCAAGCTCGAAGAGAGCCTGGGCGTACAACTGATCGTGCGGACCTCGCGTGGCATTTCGCTGACCCAGGCGGGCGAGGCGATGCTGCCCAGGGCTCGCCTGTCGATGGCGCAGCTGGAGGAATCCTGGGCGCTCGGCCGCCGGCATGGGCAGCAAGCGCCGGCCTGGGTGAGCTTTGCCTGTCTGCCCACCGTGGCCAGCGGGGTTCTGCCCGCGCTGCTGGAGCAGGTCAAGCTCAGCCAGCCCGATTTGCAGGTACGGGTGTTTGACAGCTCACCGTCGGAGATCCTGGAGTTGGTGCAGGCCCGCACCGCGGCCTTTGGCATCTCGATCGGCTCGGTGGTCGCGCCCGGCTTTGGCAGCCAGACCATCGCCCGCGAGGCCTTTGTCCTGGCCTGCCCCCAGGACCACCCGCTGGCTCAGCGGCAAAGCGTTGCCTGGTCGGACTTGCAGGAGCAGCGCCTGATTCGCATTAGCCTGCCCTCAGGCAACAGCGCCACCATTGACGACTCGCTCGGGCCGGCCCGCCAGGGGCTGCGCTGGGGCCTGGAAGTGCAGCGCACCGCGATGGCCCTGCAGATGGTGCGCGCCGGACTGGGACTGACCGTGGTACCCGCACTGGCGGTCCATGCCGACGACGGCGTGGCCTGCGTGCCGCTGCGCTCGCCCGAGGTCAGCCGCAGCCTGGTCCTGCTGACCCTCCCCGGCGTGGCGCTGCAGGCCAGCGAAAGCGCCATGGCCCAAACCCTCACCGAGCTGATCCAGCAGCGACTGGCTGCGCACTCCAGACAAGCCAGGCCGATCTGATGGACTTGGTCAGCTCATGAGCGGCGCGAATCGGCGGCCGCAAATCTTTCACTTGATGGCGCTGGCCAGATCTGCCTAGACTGCCCACCCAGGCTGCCAGCGATTTCGCTACCCCAAACAGGAGACCCTCATGCATCCCACCTTCTCGCCCCCCGCACTGGCCAGGGTCAACCGACGGCAGCTGCTGCGCGCAGGGGGCGCCGGCGTCGCCGCTCACCTGCTGGCGGCCAGCCCGGCGCATGCGCAAGCGAGCTATCCCTCGCAGGCGATCAAGGTGGTGGTGCCCTTCGGCCCCGGCGGCTTGGCCGATATTTCTACCCGTCTGATCGGCCAGAAGGTGGGCGAAAAGCTGGGCCAGCAGGTACTGGCCGATAACCGGCCCGGCGCCGGCGGTGTGGCGGCGGCCACCGCCGTCCTGGCGGCACCGGCCGACGGCCACACCCTCATCCTCTTTAGCAATGGCACCGCCATTGCCAAAAGTCTGATCAAGCTGAGCTACGACCCGCAAGCCGACTTTCTGCCGGTCTCGTCCATGGCTTACTTCGACCTGAACCTGCTGGTCGGCAAGGACAGCAAGATCACCGACCTCAAGGGCCTGCTGGCCGAAGGCGCCAAGCGGCCCCTGACCCTGGGCACCATCAATCCGGGCAGCACCCAGCACCTGTCGGCCGAGTTGTTCAGATCGGTGGCCAAGCTGGGCAACGCGACGCTCATTCCCTTCAAGACCTCGGGCGAGGTGCAACTGGCTTTGCAGCGCGGCGATATTGACCTGGGCTTCGAGTCCTATGCCGCCTTGCGCTCTGGCATCGACGCCGGATCCTTACGCGCGCTGGCCACCACCGGGCCCAGCCGAACTTCCTGGCTGCCCCAGGTTCCCACCGTCAAGGAGGCCGGCCTGCCCGACTACGAGGTGACCGGCTGGAACGCCTTGTATGCCCCCAAGGGCACACCCGCGGCCGTCATCGAGGCTTTGAGCCAGGCGGTACGCGAGGTGATCGCTGCGCCCGATATGCGCAAGCGTCTGACCGACCTGGGCGTCGAGCCGCGCAGCAGCACCCCGGCTGAGATGGCGGCGGTGTTTGAGCGCGATCGGCGAAAGTGGGCCCAGGTGATCCAGCAGGCCAACATCAAAGCATGACGATGGCCGCCCCTGAAGCGACGCCGCGCCGGCAGCAGCCGGATGTCCCGCTGGTAGACACCCATGTGCATGTGTTTCGCAAAGGCATGCCCCTGATTCCCGACCCGCGGCATACCCCGTCCTACGAATTCACCGCCGAGCAGTTACAGGCCACCCTCGATGCGCATGGCGTCAAACTCTGCGTGATCGCCGCCGCCAGCCCCTGGGGCGACTGTAATGACTACATCGCACAGTCGCTGCGTGAACACCCCCTGTGGCGCGGCACCGCCATCCTGGAGCCCAGCACCAGCCGCCACGAGCTCGAACAACTCGCCCGCGATGGCATGGTGGGCGTGCGCCTGCCCTTCATGAGCCTGCGCGAGTTGCCGGATCTGGACAGCTGGGAGTACCGCCGCTTCCTGTGGCGACTGGCCGACCTCGACTGGCATGTGCACCTGCATCTGGACGGACCCCGAATACCTCAGGTCCTGCCCCAGCTCGAACGCTCCGGGGTCAAGATCGTGATCGACCATATCGGACGGCCAGACCCGGTGCTGAGGGAAAAATGCGCCGGCTTTGAGGCGGTGGTGCGCTCGGTCGACAAGGGCCGCACCTGGGTCAAGCTCTCAGGCGGCTACCGTCTGGGCGCGCATGCGGCAGCGCTGGCGCAAGAGCTGTGCCGCCAGGTCGGTTATGAGCGCATGCTCTGGGCCAGCGACTGCCCCTTCGTCGGCGTGGAGTCCACCACCTACCAAAGCACCATAGACTGGCTGGCACAGGCCGTGCCCGACCCGAGGAATCGGCGCGTCCTGGACCTCAACGCCATCGACCTTTACTTCAGCGGCGCGCGATTCAGCCGATGATCGTCACCGACGCGCAGGTTCACGTCTGGCAAGCTCACTCGGCCGAGCGTCCCTGGCCGGCGCAGAGCCTGGGCAAGGGCGGTTTTGTGGCCGTACCGGGCGCTCGGCCCCATCGGGCCGAGCCGATCGGCGCAGAAGAAATGGTTGCCATGATGGACGCCGCTGGCGTGGCGCGCGCGGTGATCGTGCCGCCCTCGCCGGCCGGCGACAGCAATCTATGCGCCCTGGAGGCGGCGGCGCAGTTCCCTGATCGCTTCACCGTCATGGGCCGCTTCGATCCGAGTGCGCCCGGCGCTCGCGAGGCTTTGCTCGGCTGGCGAGAGCAGCCGCATATGGCGGGCATACGCATGACCTTTCACCAGCCGCAGTGGAGCCGCTGGCTGGATGAGGGCTCCATGGACTGGTTCTGGTCCGACTGCGAGCGCCTGGGCATTCCCCTGATGCTGCTCATCCCGGGCCGGCTGGCCGACGTGGCCACCGTGGCCAGCCTTCACCCGGGGCTGCGCCTGATCGTCGATCACCTGGGCCTGCACAGCAACCACCGCGACGCGCAGTGCGAGGATGACATCCGGCAATTGCTGACCCTGGCCAAGTACCCGATGGTGGCCGTCAAGGCCTCGGCCGTGCCCTGCTACAGCACCGAGGCCTATCCCTTCCCAAGCTTCAAGCCCTACCTCCAGCAGATCTACCAGGCCTTCGGACCCAAGCGCATGCTCTGGGGCTCGGATGTGTCGCGGCTACCCTGCAGCTACCGGCAGGCGCTTGAGCACTTCACGCAGGAGCTCGACTTTCTGCCCGCCCAGGACCTGCCCTGGGTGATGGGGCGGGCCTTATCCGAGATGCTGGACTGGCCGCAAGCGGCCTGAACAGGCCGGCCCGGTCGCGGGCTGCGTGTATAGTGCGGCGCTTCGCGTCACTTGCGCCCAAACGTGGGCGCAGACTTGCTGACACTCCCCCACAGCCTCTGGACACACACCATGAACCGCTGCGAACTGAACCCCTCCCCCCGACGAGCCGCCGTATGAGCAAGAAGGTCTATATCAAGACCTTCGGCTGCCAGATGAATGAGTACGACTCGGGCAAGATGTCCGACGTGCTCAATGCAGCCCAAGGCTACGAAGCCACCCAGGACCCCGAAGAGGCCGACCTGATTCTTTTCAACACCTGCTCGGTGCGCGAGAAGGCGCAAGAAAAGGTGTTTTCGGATTTAGGGCGCGTCAAGCACCTCAAGGCCAGAGGCGTGCTCATTGGCGTCGGCGGCTGCGTGGCCAGCCAGGAGGGGGCCGAGATCATCGCCAGGGCGCCCTATGTGGACGTGGTGTTCGGCCCGCAAACCCTGCACCGGCTGCCGAAGCTGCTCGATGCGCGGCGCGCGCAAGGCCGGCCGCAGGTGGACATCCGCTTTCCGGAGATCGAAAAATTCGACCACTTGCCGCCAGCGCGCAAGGACGGTCCTGCTGCTTTTGTCTCCATCATGGAGGGCTGCTCCAAGTTCTGCAGCTACTGCGTGGTACCTTACACCCGCGGGGACGAGGTCTCGCGGCCACTCGATAGCGTGCTGATCGAGGTGGCCGAGCTGGCCGATCAGGGCGTGCGCGAAGTCACGCTGCTGGGCCAAAACGTCAATGCCTATCGCGGCGCCATGGGCGAGAGCGCCGAGATCGCCGACTTTGCCACGCTCATTGAATATGTGGCCGAGATTCCGGGCATTGAACGCATCCGCTACACCACCAGCCACCCCAATGAGTTCACCCAGCGGCTGATCGACGTTTATGCCAAGGTGCCCAAGCTGGTCAATCACCTGCACCTGCCGGTGCAGCACGGCAGCGACCGCATCCTGATGGCCATGAAGCGCGGCTACACCGCCTTGCAGTACAAGAGCACGGTGCGCAAGCTGCGTGCGATTCGGCCCGATCTGGCCATGAGCAGCGACTTCATCGTCGGCTTTCCGGGCGAGACTGACGAGGACTTCGACAAGCTGATGCGGCTGGTCGACGAGGTGGGCTACGACACCTCGTTTTCCTTCATCTTCAGCCCGAGGCCGGGCACGCCGGCTGCCAATTTGCACGATGACACGCCGCACAGTGTCAAACAGGCGCGCCTGGCGCGGCTGCAGTCCACCCTGGACGAGCAGGTGCGCGCCATCAGCGCCAGCCGCGCCGGCACGGTGCAGCGCATCCTGGTCGAAGGCAGCTCGCGCAAGAACAAGCAGGAGCTGATGGGCCGCACCGAATGCAACCGGGTGGTCAACTTTGAAGGTCATCCGCGCCTGATCGGCCAGATGATCGATGTGCAGGTCACCGAGGCCATGCAGCGGGCCCTGCGCGGGCGGGTGCTTGAGGCGGCGGCTGTCTAGCTTACAGAGCTAGAAGCGGGCGAAACCGATCGCTCAGAACTTGGGCATGCCCGGCATGCCCTTCATGCCGGCCATGCCCTTCATGCCGCCCATGCGCTTGAGCATCTTCATCATGCCGCCGCCCTGCATTTTTTTCATCATGCCCTGCATCTGCTCGAACTCATTGAGCAAGCGGTTGACGTCTTGCACCTGAACGCCGGCGCCCAGGGCGATGCGTTTTTTGCGGGTGGCCTTGATCAGCTCAGGCTTGGCGCGCTCTTTGGGCGTCATGCTGTGGATGATGCCTTGCTTGCGCGCGATGTCTTTTTCGACCTTGCCCAGGTCCATGTCGGCGGCCTTGGCCGACAGCTGCGAGGGCAGCTTGTCCATCAGGCTCGACAGTCCGCCCATCTGTTTCATTTGCTGGATCTGGGCCAGAAAATCGTTGAGGTCAAAACCGGCGCCGCTCTTGACCTTGGCAGCTAGCTTTTGCGCCGCTTCCATGTCGACGCCGGCGCTGACCTGCTCGACCAGGGCCAGGATATCGCCCATGCCCAGAATGCGACCGGCATGGCGCTCAGCGTCGAACACCTCCAGGCCGTCGATCTTTTCGGAGACGCCGGCGAACTTGATCGGCGCGCCGGTGATCTGCCGCACCGACAGCGCGGCACCGCCGCGTGAATCGCCATCGAGCTTGGTCAGCACAATGCCGGTCAGCGGCAGCGCCTCGCTGAAGGCCTTGGCGGTGTTGATCGCGTCCTGACCCTGCATGGCATCGACCACAAACAAGGTCTCGACCGGCTTGAGCTGGGCATGCAGTGCCTTGATCTCGTCCATCAGCGCTTGGTCGATGGCCAGACGGCCGGCGGTATCGACCAGCAGCACATCAAAATAGTGACTGCGGGCATACTCCAGCGCGGCCCGGGCGATGTCCACCGGCTTTTGATCGGCGCGGCTTTCAAACCACTGGGCGCCGGCCTGGGCGGTCACCATCTTGAGCTGTTCGATGGCGGCCGGACGGTAGACGTCTCCGGAGACCGTCAGCACCTTCTTCTTACGCTTTTCAATCAAGTGCTTGGCCAGCTTGGCCGTCGTGGTGGTCTTGCCCGCACCTTGCAGGCCGGCCATCAGGATCACCGCTGGCGGCTGCACCGCCAAATTGATGTCGGCCACGCCCTCGCCCATGGTGGCGGCCAGCTCGCGGTTGACGATGCCCACCAGCGCCTGTCCCGGCGAGAGCGAACCCAACACCTCCTGGCCCAGGGCTTTTTCCTTGACCCGGGCGATGAAGTCACGCACCACGGGCAGCGCCACGTCGGCCTCGAGCAGGGCCATGCGCACCTCGCGCAGCATGTCCTGCACATTGGACTCGGTGATGCGCGCCTGGCCACGCAATTGCTTGACCAGACGGGTGAGTTTGTCGCTAAGGGCTGAGGCCATGGCTGGCGGCGCAAGGGCAAGCTCGGCGCCGAGGTGGGTGGAAGGCTAAACTGTGCACATGATTCTAGCCTTGAGCCCCGCCTGGGCTTATGTGATTGCAACCGCGGCCGCCCTGGCCTATTTGGTGCTGGCTATCGCGAGCAAGCGCCTGGGCAAGGGCCCCAGCCGGGCCATTTTTGTGTTCGCCTGGCTGTTGCACGCGCTGAGCCTGGCCGAGGGCCTGTTCGGGCAGCCCCCGCGCTTTGGCTTTGCGCCGGCCCTGTCGATGACGGTCTGGCTGGTGCTGGCGGTCATTGCGATTGAAAACGAGTTGCTGCCCCAGCTGGGCTCGGGCTCCCCTCTGTCAGGGGTGGGGACGGTGGCAGTGCTGCTGCCCCAGCATTTCCCGGGCGTGAGCTACGAGACCATAGCCTCGGCCTGGCTGCCCCTGCACTGGGCTTTGGGCATCGCCTCCTACGGCCTGTTTACCGCGGCAGTGTTGCACGGCTGGCTGATGGCCCGCTCTGAAAAACGGCTGCGGGAGATGGCCGACCTCGACCGCGGCATGCCGCTGCTCACGCTCGAACGCCTGACCTTTCGCTTTGTGCAAGCGGGATTTGTGCTGCTGACCGCCAGCTTACTGGCTGGTTGGTACTTTGCCGAAACCGTTTATGCCGGCCGGATGCACGAGGCTTTGAACCACAAGACGGTGTTCTCGGTGCTGGCCTGGTTCATCTTTGCCGGCCTGCTGATCGGCCGCCGACTGCGGGGCTGGCGCGGCCGGCAGGCGGTGCGCGTGCTCTATTTAGGAGCGGGCCTGCTGCTGCTCGGTTATTTGGGCTCGCGCTTCGTACTGGAAGTCATCCTGCAAAGAGGCTGACGGCGCATGAAATACCTGTTGCTGATCGCGCTGGCCCTGCTCGCCCTGTGGTGGTGGCGCTCGCTCGCACGGCGTGGCACCCGAAGAAGCCAGGCGCCCAAGCAGCCGCCGGCTCCACCGCCGCCCCAGGACATGATTGCCTGCCGCCACTGCGGCGTGCATCTTCCTGGCGCTGATGCGATCGCAGGTGGCGAGGGCAGCTACTGCAGCGCAGCCCACCGGCAGGCGGCAGAGGGACAGTGAGCGGAAAACCCAACACCGGTGTGCAGACCGGGCTCTGGCATGAGGGCTGGTACCGCTATGCGCACCGACTGGACTCGCCCAACTTCGGTGCGCGACCCGCGGGGCTAGCGATAGACCTGATCGTCATTCACGCCATCAGCTTGCCGCCCGGCCAGTTTGGCCAGGGCCACGTACAGGAGCTGTTCACCAATCAGCTGGACTGGCAGGCCCACCCTTACTTTGAGTCCATCCGCGGCCTGCAGGTTTCGGCCCACTTCTTCATCGGCCGCGACGGCGCGCTCTGGCAATTCGTGGCCAGCCCCGATCGGGCTTGGCATGCCGGACAGTCGCACTACCTGGGCCGCGACAACTGCAACGACTACTCCATAGGCATAGAGCTCGAAGGCGTGGACGACGGGCCATTTGAAGCCGCACAGTATGAAACCCTGAGCAGCCTGTGCGCCGCGATCTTGCAGGCTCATCCCATCAAGCAGCTGGCCGGGCATGAACATGTGGCGCCCGGGCGCAAGCGGGACCCTGGCCCGGGCTTTGACTGGCCCCGCCTGCAAAAGGCGTTGGGCTTGCCTGATCGCTGTTTCCCAAAAAATTCTCCTAGATAAAACCCGGACAGGCGAGCCGGCAAGGCGACTTTGGCCAAGCACCTTCCCAAGTTACGATACGCCTGCCTCATGCTAGAGGCCTGACCATGAAAGCCAAGCGTTATGCGGTCTGGCGGGCCGAATCACGCCGCGATCGGCATGAATCAAGGCTTGCGCTGCGTGAGTTTACATTTTTAAACGCTTGCGCCGGCAGTCTGGATCTGCGCGAGGCTCCGACCCCTTAATCCGCGTGTCGACCGACCCGTTCAACAGCCTGGCGCCCGACAAGGGCCTGGATTGCAAAAACACTACATCTAGTGCTTGAATTCCCTCTGGGCCCTAGGTATAGTGCTTAGGCGCTGTACAAACACCCCCGGTCGATGTCCGCCCCACCCCCGATGTTTCAGATCGCTGCGATCCCGGCCTGTGCCCATGGGCGCGAGCTCGGCACACTTTTTTTGGATTCATTTTTTTACGTTCATCCTGTACGCAGGGTGCAAGATCAGCATCCCTGGATAGTCAGGCAGCCCAAGTCCCTTAGGGCACCCCACAAGAATTGAAAACAGTCAGAGGACACATGCAAATCGCCACCCAAGCTCCCCTCACCGGATCCAGCAACCCCGGCTTGAGCACGCCGATCGACAGCCCCCAGGCCTCGGTCTACGCCAGCTACCAGATCATTCGCCGCAACGGCGCCGTGGTGCCCTTCGAGCCCAACAAGATCGCCGTGGCCATGATGAAGGCCTTTCTGGCAGTGCATGGCACCCAGGGCGCCGCTTCGGCCAGCGTGCGCGAGACGGTCGACCAACTGACCCAGGCGGTGATCCGCGCACTGATGCGCTCGCGCCCGGGCGGCGGCACCTTTCATATAGAAGACGTGCAGGACCATGTCGAGCTTGGCCTGATGCGCGGCGGCCATCACGAAATCGCCCGTGCTTATGTGCTCTACCGTGAAAAGCGCACCCAGGAAAGGGCTCGCCAGGCCAGCCCGGCCGCTGTTGCTCAGCACACCCTGTATGTCACCGACCGCGGCCAACGCGTCGCGCTCGACATTGAAGGCCTGCACCGCCTGATCGAAGAATCCTGCGCCGGCCTCGGCACCGACGTCAAGCCCGAGCCCATCGTTGCCGAGACCAAACGCAACCTGTACGACGGCGTGCCGATCGACGAGGTCTACAAGGCAGCCATCATGGCCGCGCGTACCCTCATCGAAAAAGACCCCGACTACACCTACGTCACCTCGCGCCTGCTGATGCACACCATCCGCCGCGAGATTCTGGGTGAAGAGGTCAAGCAAGAAGAGATGGCCAGCCGCTACCCGGATTACTTTCCGCAGTTCATCGCCAAGGGCGTGAAAAACGAGTTGCTCGACGAGCGGCTGCAGCAGTTCGACCTGGCCCGCCTGGGCGCCGCGCTCAAGCCCGAGCGCGACCTGCAGTTTGACTACCTGGGTCTTCAGACCCTGTATGACCGCTACTTCCTGCATGTGCGCAAGGCCCGCATCGAGCTGCCGCAGGCCTTTTTCATGCGGGTGGCCATGGGCCTGTCGCTCAATGAAATCGACCGCGAGGCGCGCGCCATTGAGTTCTACGAGCTGCTGTCGTCCTTCGACTTCATGTCGAGCACGCCCACCCTGTTCAACAGCGGAACGCTGCGCTCGCAGCTGTCGAGCTGCTACCTGACCACGGTGCCCGACGACCTGGACGGCATCTATGAGTCCATCAAGGAAAACGCGCTGCTGTCCAAGTTTGCTGGCGGCCTGGGCAACGACTGGACCCGGGTGCGCGCCCTGGGCTCGCACATCAAGGGCACCAACGGCGAATCGCAGGGCGTGGTGCCTTTCCTGAAGGTGGTCAACGACACTGCCGTGGCGGTCAACCAAGGCGGCAAGCGCAAGGGCGCGGTCTGTACTTATCTGGAAACCTGGCACCTGGACATTGAAGAGTTCCTGGAGCTGCGCAAGAACACCGGTGATGACCGCCGCCGTACCCACGATATGAACACGGCCAATTGGATCCCCGACCTGTTCATGCGCAGGGTCATGGAAAAAGGCCAGTGGACCCTGTTCTCGCCCTCCGACTGCCCGGACCTGCACGACCTCTATGGCGAGGCCTTTGAGAAAGCCTATGTGGCTTATGAGGCCAAGGCCGAGCGGGGCGAGATCAAGCCCAGCCGCAAAGTGGGAGCCACCGACCTGTGGCGCAAGATGCTGTCCATGCTGTTCGAGACCGGCCACCCCTGGGTGACCTTCAAGGACGCCTGCAATGTGCGCTCGCCCCAACAACACGTGGGCGTGGTGCATTCGTCCAATCTGTGTACCGAGATCACGCTCAACACCAGCGACACCGAAACCGCGGTCTGCAACCTGGGCTCGGTCAATCTGGTGCGTCACCTCAAGGACGGTCAGGTCGACCAGGACAAGCTCAAGAAGACCATCACCACCGCGATGCGCATGCTCGACAACGTGATCGACATCAACTACTACGCGGTCAAGAAGGCACGGGATTCCAATATGCGTCACCGTCCGGTGGGGCTGGGCATCATGGCCTTCCAGGACAGCCTGTATGAGTTGCGCATCCCCTATGGCAGCGAGCAGGCCGTCGCGTTCGCGGACCAGTCCATGGAAGCGGTTTGCTACCACGCCTACTGGGCCTCGACCGAACTGGCGCGCGAGCGTGGCAAATACTCGAGCTACAAGGGCTCCCTGTGGGACCGCGGCATCCTGCCGCCCGACACCCTGGACCTGCTGGCGCGCGAGCGCGGCGGCTATCTGGAAGTCGACCGCACCAGCACCCTGGACTGGGACGCGCTGCGCAAGAAGATCGCCCAGGACGGCATGCGCAATTCCAACTGCGTGGCCATCGCCCCGACCGCGACGATCTCCAACATCATCGGGGTAGATGCCTGCATCGAGCCCAGCTTTGGCAATCTGTCGGTCAAGTCCAATCTCTCGGGCGAATTCACCGTGATCAACAGCTACCTGGTGCGTGACCTCAAGCGCCTGGGACTGTGGGACGATGTGATGGTGGTCGACCTCAAGCATTTCGACGGTTCGCTGCGCCCCATCGACCGGGTACCCCAAGAGATCAAGGCCCTGTACGCCACCGCCTTCGAGATCGAACCACAGTGGATCGTTGAGGCTGCGGCCCGCCGCCAGAAGTGGATCGATCAGGCGCAGTCGCTCAACATCTATATGTCCGGCGCTTCGGGCAAAAAACTCGACGACACCTACAAGCTGGCCTGGCTGCGCGGTTTGAAGACCACCTACTACCTGCGCACCATGGCGGCCACGCACGCCGAGAAGTCCACCGTGCAAGCCGGTCAGCTCAACGCGGTGTCCTCAGGCTCGCCCACGGCCGCTGCTGCCGCAGCGACCAGCGCAGCCAGTGCGATCGAGGCCGCTGCTGCTGCAGCGCGTGCACAGATGGACAGCACACCGGCCACCGACATCAAGTTCTGCGCGATTGATGACCCTGGCTGCGAAGCGTGTCAGTAAGGCAGCATCGGCGCGACTGTGCGCTGATGCGCGGCAAGCCAGGTCGCAATGCGCTGGCTTGCCGCGATGCAATTGAACAACAAGTTTTAGGTGCCGAGCGAAAGATTTAGTTTTCTTTATTCGCGTACCTTTCTACAATCGGAAGAATTGGATTTTTGTATGTTGTCCTGGGACGAAGAAGTCAAACCCTCTGTGCAAAACGTCGGCGCCATTCCTCATGGCCGCCCGGTTGAGCTTCCCCCCGAGTTGCCCGCAACGCGCGTGCTTCACGACGGCGCCATCGCCCCGGCGGTCATGCCCTCTGCAGCGCCCATCACTGCCCCCGTCAAAGCAGAAAGCGGTCGCCGCATCCGTGTGGCTGACAAGCGCATCATCAACGGCCAGACCGACGTCAACCAACTGGTGCCCTTTAAGTACAAGTGGGCCTGGGAGAAGTACCTGGCCACCTGCGCCAACCACTGGATGCCGCAGGAAGTGAACATGACGCGCGACATCGCGCTCTGGAAAGACCCCAATGGGCTGACCGAAGACGAGCGCCGCATCGTCATGCGCAACCTCGGCTTCTTCGTCACCGCCGACTCGCTGGCCGCCAACAACATCGTGCTGGGCACTTACCGGCACATCACCGCGCCCGAGTGCCGCCAGTTCCTGCTGCGTCAGGCCTTTGAAGAGGCGATTCACACCCACGCCTATCAGTACATCGTTGAGTCGCTGGGTCTCGATGAAGGCGAGATCTTCAACGCCTACAACGAGGTGCAGTCCATCCGCGACAAGGACCAGTTCCTGATCCCCTTCATCGAGGCGATCATGGACCCAAACTTCCACACCGGTACCACCGAGACCGACCAGACCCTGCTCAAGTCGCTGATCGTGTTCGCCTGCCTGATGGAAGGACTGTTCTTCTACGTCGGCTTCACCCAGATCCTGGCGCTGGGCCGGCAGAACAAGATGACCGGTGCTGCCGAGCAATACCAGTACATCCTGCGTGACGAGTCCATGCACTGCAACTTCGGCATCGACCTGATCAACCAACTCAAGCTCGAAAACCCACATCTGTGGACGGCCGAGTTCAAGGAAGAGATCAAGGCTTTGTTCATGAAGGCCGTCGAACTCGAATACCGATACGCTGAAGACACCATGCCGCGCGGCGTCTTGGGCCTCAACGCCTCCATGTTCAAAGGCTATCTGCGCTACATCGCCAACCGGCGCGCTACCCAGATCGGCCTGGAAGCGCTTTTCCCCCATGAGGAAAACCCCTTCCCCTGGATGAGCGAGATGATCGACCTCAAGAAGGAACGTAACTTCTTTGAGACCCGTGTGATTGAATACCAGTCGGGTGGCGCTCTGTCCTGGGATTGACAGGCTGCCTTGAACCCCACCATCCATCAAGGACAATGCATCCGACTGACACGCCAAGCCCATCGCTTCTTGCCCAAGAAGCACAGCTTGGCCTTACCGTGTTCGCGGCGCTGGGCCAGCTTCGGCAGCCCAACCCCGTGGATCGCTTCACGGTTTCCTTCCGTGAAGTGCTCTTTGCAATGTGATCAAGGAGAAAACTATGGCAACTGCAAAAAAACCCGCAGCTAAAAAAGCTGCTGCACCGAAGAAGGTCGCTGCTAAGAAGCCGGCCGCTAAGAAGCCCGCAGCCAAGAAGGCCCCGGCCAAAAAAGCTGCTGTGAAGAAGGCCCCGGCCAAAAAGGCTCCTGCCAAGAAAGCTGCAGCCAAGAAGCCCGCAGTCAAAAAAGCAGTAGCGAAAAAGGCTCCCGCCAAGAAAGCCGCTGCTAAGCCTGCTGCGAAAAAGGCCGCTGCCAAGAAAGTAGCGAAAAAGCCTGCTGCGAAAAAGCCTGCTGCGAAGAAGGCCGCTGCGAAAAAGGCTGCCAAAAAGCCTGCCGCCAAAGCACCCGCTGCCCCGGCTGCCCCTGCGGCTCAGACCACTCTGAACCCGCAAGCCGCTTGGCCGTTTCCCACGGCCGGCAAGCCCTGAGCAGTAAGGTAATTCTGCCCATGAGCCCAACATCGCAAGATGTTGGGCTTTTTTAATGGATGGCTGTGAGCCCGCGCCCCGAGCATCCCTGCCTCAGATATGCCGAGCACGGGGAACTCACTGTTCAGGTGCTGGTGGTTCCCGGCTCGAGCCGGACAACGATTGAAGGCCTGCACGGCCAAGGCGATCAGCAGGCACTGCGCATACGCCTGCAAGCGCCGCCGGTAAACGGCCAGGCCAATGCAGCACTGCTGCGCGCGCTGGCCGAGATCCTCGGCCTGCATGCGCGTGACCTGCACATCCAACGCGGCCATGGCAGCCGGCTCAAGCAGGTGCACATCCCTGCAGCGGCTGTTGCCCGCATCGACTGGAGCCCGCTACAGCGGGCCCTGCAGCCCTGACGCCGACTCAGGCTGGGCGCAGATGCTCCAGGGTGTAGTTCTGGCAGCCTGGTGTGGCGATCTTGTGGGCGCCGACCCGGTTACCGAGCTCACAGCAGCGCACCAGCGACCAGCCGCGCTCCAGGCCGTAGAGCAAAGCGCCGCGAAACGCGTCACCGCAACCGGTCGGATCCACCAGCTGCTGGGCCTGGACCGGATCGACCAGCGTCTTGTCCCCATCAACCCAGACCTCACAGCCCTGGGCCCCAAGGGTGACCACCAGGCCTTCGACCTGCTTGGAGACCTGGGCCATGTCCAGGCCCATGCGCTCGCTGAGCAAACGGGCCTCGTAATCGTTGACGGTGACCCAGGTGGCCATCTTGACGAACTGCGCCAGCTCATCGCCGTTGAACATCGGCAGGCCCTGGCCCGGATCGAAGACAAAGGGAATGCCTGCTGCGTGCAGTTGCTGGGCATGCTCGAGCATGGCGTCACGCCCGTCAGGCGAGATGATGGCCAGCTTGATGTCGGGCCTGGCCTGCACCGGCGTCTGATGGGCCCAGCTCATGGCTCCGGGGTGAAAGGCGGTGATCTGGTTGTTATCCTGATCGGTCATGATCATGGCCTGCGCGGTGTAGCTGTCGCCCAGTTCGCGGATGAACTCGGTGCTGATCCCCATTTGCTGGAGCCGCTGGGCATAGCCTGCGCCGTCGCTGCCCACGGTGGCCATGGGCAGCGGCACACCGCCGAGCTGATGCAGGCTATAGGCGATGTTGCCGGCGCAGCCGCCGAACTCGCGGCGCAGTTGCGGCACCAGAAACGACACGTTGAGGATGTGCAGTTGCTCGGGCAGGATCTGCTGCGCAAAGCGCCCCGGGAAACTCATGATGGTGTCGAAGGCAAGCGATCCGCAAATCAGTGCAGGCATGGTCAAAACCGAGGTGAAGTCAAACGAAACGCCCCGAGGCGGGGCGCAGAAAGAAACAGGTCAAACCTGCTATTGGAGAAGATTGTAGGCTGGGCTCTTCAGAACTCAGCGCTCATCAGCACCCAGCCGTCTTCGCACTGAGCCACTCGCAAATCGCAATACGGCGCATAGGCGGCCTGCAGCTCTTCGGCCTGCCGCTCCAGGATACCGGCCAGCACCAGGCGGCCGCCAGGCGCAACATGCGCGCAAAGCAGCGGCGCCAGCACCTTGAGCGGGGTGGCCAAAATATTGGCCAGGACCGTGTCGTAGCGACCCTGAGCCAGGGAGGGCAGACCGGCGCTGAGCGTCACCGCATTGGCTAAGGCGTTGTCGCGTGTGGCCTGCACCGCCGCTTCGTCGATGTCCACCGCGTCAATCGCACCTGCACCGAACTTGGCCGCGCCGATGGCCAAAATGCCCGAGCCACAGCCGTAGTCCAACACCCGGCCCAGCTTGGGCACTTGGGCGCCCTGCTCGGGCAGGCCGCCGGCGATCCAGCCCAGGCACATGCGGGTGGTCGGATGGGTGCCAGTGCCAAAGGCCAAACCGGGGTCGAGCCGGATGATCTGCTGCGCCTGCGCGGGCGGTTCGTGCCAGGTGGGCACGATCCAGAAATGCTCGGTGATCGCCACCGGTGAAAACTGCGACTGGGTGAGCCTGACCCAGTCCTGCTCGGGCACCGGCGCCTGCGAGACGCAGGCGCAGCCCTCGAAAAAATCCTGCAGGGCCAAGAGCTGCGCCGCCTCAGCCGCCTGCGCCGCTTGCTCAAACAAGGCCACCACCCGCGAGCGCTGCCAGCCTGGCTGGGGCGGCGGCATGCCCGGCTCGCCGAACAGCGCCTGCTCGGCCTGGGTATGGGCGTCAGCGTCTTCGACCGAAACGCTCAATGCTTCGAGCGCTTGCAGCGCGTCGCTGATCAGCTCGACCTTGTCGGCCGGTGCCAGCAAAACCAGTTCGGTCAGGCTCATGAAGAGGTTAGCGATCGCGTTTGGACAGCCACTCTTCCAAGTAGTGGATATTGGTACCACCGCCCATGAATTTGGCATCGACCATCAGCTCGCGGTGCAAAGCAATATTGGTGGTGATGCCCTCGACCGCCGTCTCGCTCAGGGCCGAGCTCATGCGGGCCAGCGCCTGCTCCCGGGTATCCCCATGAACAATGATCTTGCCGATCATCGAGTCATAGTTGGGCGGCACGAAGTAGTTGGCATAAATATGCGAATCGACCCGCACGCCCGGCCCGCCCGGTGCATGCCAGGCGGTGATTCGGCCCGGCGAGGGGGTGAACTTGTAGGGATCTTCGGCGTTGATGCGGCACTCGATCGCATGGCCCTTGATCTCGATCTGACGCTGGGTGAAGGGCAGCTTCTCGCCGGCGGCCACCAAAATCTGGGTCTTGACGATGTCCACGCCGGTGACCAGCTCGGTCACCGGATGCTCAACCTGCACCCGGGTGTTCATCTCAATAAAGTAGAACTCGCCGTTTTCATACAAAAATTCAAAGGTACCGGCGCCGCGATAGCCTATTTTCTTGCAGGCGGCCACACAGCGCTCACCGATTTTCTCGATCAGCTTGCGGGGGATGCCCGGCGCTGGCGCTTCCTCAATGACTTTCTGATGGCGCCGCTGCATGGAACAGTCACGCTCGCCCAGCCAAACCGCGTTCTTGTACTGATCGGCCAGCACCTGAATTTCCACATGCCGGGGGTTCTGCAGGAACTTCTCCATGTAGACCTCCGGATTGCCGAAAGCAGCACCCGCCTCGGCCTTGGTGGTCTGCACCGCATGGATGAGCGCCGCCTCGGTGTGCACCACCCGCATGCCCCGCCCGCCGCCGCCGCCGGCGGCCTTGATGATGACCGGGTAGCCGACCGCCTTGGCGGTGCGCTTGATGATCACCGGGTCGTCCGGCAGGGCTCCTTCAGAACCGGGCACACAAGGCACGCCGGCCTTGATCATGGCCTGCTTGGCCGAGACCTTGTCACCCATGATGCGGATCGACTCAGGTGTCGGCCCGATGAACTGAAAACCACTTTTCTCAACCCGCTCGGCGAAGTCGGCGTTCTCGCTGAGAAAACCGTAGCCCGGATGTATCGCTTCGGCATCGGTCACTTCGGCGGCCGAGATGATGGCCGGCATGTTCAGATAGCTTTGCGCCGATGCCGCTGGTCCTATGCACACCGCCTCGTCGGCGAGCTTGACGTATTTGGCGTCGCGGTCGGCTTCGGAATAAACCATCACCGCCTGCACGCCCATCTCACGGCAGGCACGCTGTATGCGCAGCGCAATTTCGCCCCGATTGGCGATCAGTATCTTCTTGAACATGGTCGTCCTCGGCTCAGTCGCCCTGCGGGGCGGGCCATACAGTGGCTCTAGCGCAACTCACTCGATCACCAGCAGGGTCTGGCCGTATTCCACCGCTTGGCCGTTCTCGCACAGGATCCGGGTGACGGTGCCCGACTTGTCGGCCTCAATTTCATTGAGGATCTTCATCGCCTCAATAATGCAGATGGTCTGGCCTTCCTTAACCACCGAGCCGACCTCGACAAAAGGCTTGGCGCCCGGACTGGCCGAGCGGTAGAAGGTACCGACCATGGGCGACTTGACCGCGTGACCGGCGGCCTCAGCAGCCGCTTCAGCCGCCGCTGCCGAACTCGCTGCCGCCTCTGCGGCGCTCACCGCAGGCCGCTCAGCCACCGGGGCAGCTGCCGTGGCTACGGGCGCCATAACGGCCGGCGCCATCATGGGCGCACCGCTTCCTTTGACGATACGGACCTTGCCTTCGGCTTCGGTGATTTCAAGTTCGGAGACGTTGGACTCCGATACCAGGTCAATCAGTGTTTTTAGCTTGCGCAAATCCATTTTTTCCTCCGCAAAGGCTGATGCATTTTGACCTTCCAGGGCCTCTCCCGGCCCTAAAGGGACCCGCCCCCCTGCACCGGCTCGCAAGCCACCTGCCCACCCGGCCAGGAATGGCTGACCCAAGATTGTCAGCCATGCCAGCGACGCTGGCGGCACTGCCGAGCCGAAAAGCCGTTAATTGATAAATATTTGCAGTCAACCGGCCGCATTGTGCCACTTACCGAGGCAGAGGCAACGGACACAGGGGGGTTGATCGCGTTCAGCGAGGACTAAAACCTAACCCACCTGAACACACCGCGCTCAAAAACAAGGCTGGCGATCCCAGCCATCGGAGCCCGGCTTATTTTGCAGTTAAATACATTTAGCATGCCGTTAGGAGAACTTGCTTAAAGATTCAAGCCTGGGAAGCCCAGGCACTCAAATCAGCTGGCGAAAGTTGGCCCAACTTGCGGGCTCTGACCTCGCCCTGGGCAGAAAACACCACTGAAAACGGCAAGCCGCCATTGGCATTGCCCAGACGCTTGCTCATCTCCGAGCCTTGGAGCCCGCCGAGGGCCACCGCAAAGGACAGGGGCGAGCGCTGCAGCCATTGCCGTACCGCACTGGGCTGATCAATTGCAATGGCCAGCACCTGCCAGCCGCGTGCTTTGTTCTGCTGGTAAAACTGCTCAATCAGCGGCAATTCCTCGATACAGGGCGGACACCAGGTTGCCCAGAAATTGACCAACAAAGGCTTGCCCCGCAAACTGGCCAGCGCCAGCGGCGTGCCCGAGGGGGTATCGAGTTGCGCGCCCCAAAAGACTGGATCGCCGCCCAAAACTGCGGCAGGACGGCGGGCCCACCAAGCCAGGCCCAGCCCGGCCGCAGCGGCGGCGCCAGCCACCGCGCCATAAACAAGTTTGCGCCGATTCATGGGGCCGGGCCCTCCAGCAGTTTTTGCACCGCAGCCAGATCGCCCCGCGGCGTGCGACCCTGCGCGTCCGGCCTGAGCGCGCCGCGCAAATCGTCCAGGTCATAGATCATCAAATGCACCCCCACACTTTCTTGCAGCGGCTTGCACATGCTGTGTACGCTGAGCACGTCCACGCTCTGCCCGTGAAAGCCGGGCAGCGTGCGAACCTCGTAGTCAACCTGGCGGTCGATCAGCGCCAGCTCGGCTGACTTGGGGTCATCGCAAAACAGCTGCAGGTAGATATCGGACAGCCGGGTGGCTGTGCCGTGCCAAACCGCACCGGCCAGGTGTGGGCGAAAGGCTGCCAGCCGCTGCACCCAGACCAGAGCCAGTTCACGCAAGGCCTGCAATTCGGCCGGCTGGGTGTCGGCGCAAAACAGGGCAATATGCTCGCGCACCGCCGCCTCGATCAGGTCATTGCCCGGCAATTCGGTGCGTGGCGGCAGGCCCATTTGCTTGACCGCCCGGCGCTTGGCCGGCCCGTATTCCAGCCCTTCTTCCACCACCAAGGTGGCGGCCACCTGGGCCAGGCGCTCCTTGAGGCTGCCAACTTGCTCCATTTCAGTCATAGGCCGATTGTGCCCGCTTGCCCCCCGGCCCCAGCGCGCCAGGGGCCAAGCGGCGGGACCCACCCCACAAAGCGGCCTCCTACAATTTGCTCATGCATATTCATATCCTGGGCATCTGCGGCACCTTCATGGGAGGGGTCGCCGCCCTGGCCCGCGAAGCCGGCCACCGCGTCACCGGCTGCGATGCCGCCGTCTACCCGCCGATGAGTGATCAGCTACGCGCCCTGGGCATAGAGCTGATCGAAGGCTATGAGGCGGCGCAGCTGGAACAGCCGGGCTTTGCGCCCGATGTGTTTGTGATCGGCAATGTGATTTCGCGGGCGCAAAAACCCGACGGCACAGCCCGCTACCCCCTGATGGAAGCAATTTTGGAGCGCGGCCTGCCCTATACCAGCGGCCCGCAATGGCTGGCCGAGCAGGTGCTGCAAGGACGCCATGTCCTGGCGGTGGCCGGCACCCACGGCAAAACCACCACCACCTCGATGCTGGCCTGGATTTTGGAGCAGGCCGGCCTGCAGCCGGGCTTTCTGGTTGGCGGCGTACCGCTGAACTTCGGCGTCTCAGCCAGGCTGGGCAAGGGGCGCTGCTTTGTGATCGAGGCCGACGAGTACGACACCGCGTTTTTCGACAAGCGCAGCAAATTTGTCCATTACCGGCCGCGCACCGCGGTCCTCAACAACCTGGAGTTCGACCACGCCGACATCTTCCCGGATCTGGCCGCCATCGAACGTCAATTCCATCACCTGGTACGCACCGTGCCCGGCTCGGGCCGGCTGGTGATCAATGGGCTGGAAGACAGCCTTGAGCGGGTGCTGGCCATGGGCTGCTGGAGCCAGGTCTGCCGCTTTGGGGCGCCGAGCAACGATTTCAGCGCGCGCGGCGAGCCGTCCGACTTCGAGGTGCTCAAAGCCGGTCTGCCGGTGGGGCGGCTGCGCTGGGCCCTGGGCGGCGTGCACAACCAACGCAATGCGCTGGCCGCCATGGCCGCGGCAGAGCATGTCGGCGTGTCGGTAGCCGATGCGGCCCAGGCCCTGGGCAGCTTTGAAAACGTCAAGCGCCGCATGGAGGTGCGCGGCCAGGTGCGCGGCATCACCGTGTACGACGATTTTGCCCACCACCCCACCGCCATTCGCACCACCATAGACGGACTGCGCAGGCAGGTGGGCGCGGCCCGCATCCTGGCGGTGTTCGAGCCGCGCAGCAACACCATGAAGCTCGGCGCGATGAAGTCGCAACTGCCCTGGAGTCTGGAGCAAGCCGATCTGGCGTTTTGCCACAGCGGCGGTCTGGACTGGGATGCGGCACAGGCGCTCGAACCCATGGGCGAGCGTGCGCAAGTGGCCGCCAACATCGACGACTTGATCGCGCAGGTGCTGCGCTCAGCGCAGGCGGGCGACCACATCCTGTGCATGAGCAATGGCGGCTTCGGCGGCATCCACCAGCGCCTGTTGCAGGCGCTGGCGTCAAGCTAAGGCAGGCCCACAGCTCAGCCGCGGGCGCGGCGAGCCAGCACAGCCTCGGACAACTGGACGAGTACGCCCTCGGAGTCGTCCCAGCCCAGGCAGGCGTCGGTGATGCTTTGGCCGTAGGCCAGTGCTTCGACCTTATCCTTGCCGGGGGTGAATTTCTGTGCGCCCTCGACCAAATGGCTCTCGACCATGACGCCAAAGACCTGGCGTGATCCACCGGCAATCTGCGCGGCAATATCCTGAGCCACATCGATCTGCTTGCGGTGCTGCTTACTGCTGTTGGCGTGGCTGCAGTCCACCATCAAGGTCGGCGGCAGGCCGGCCTTGCTCAGGTCATCGCAAGCGGCCTGCACACTGGCCGCGTCGTAATTGGGCGCCTTGCCGCCGCGCAGGATCACATGGCAGTCCTGATTGCCCTGGGTCTGCACAATCGCCACCTGGCCGTTCTTGTGCACCGACAAGAAATGATGACCGCGCGCAGCCGCCTGGATGGCGTCGGTGGCGATACGGATATTGCCATCGGTGCCATTTTTAAAGCCGATCGGCGCCGAAATGCCCGAGGCCAATTCGCGGTGGACCTGGCTTTCGGTGGTGCGCGCACCGATGGCGCCCCAGGAGATCAGGTCGCCGATGTACTGCGGCGAGATCACGTCCAAGAATTCGCTGCCGGCGGGAAGCCCCAGGCGATTGATGTCGATCAGCAGCTGGCGGGCCATGCGCAGGCCCTCGTCAATGCGAAAGCTCTCGTCGAGGTAGGGGTCGTTGATCAGGCCCTTCCAGCCCACGGTGGTGCGCGGCTTTTCAAAATAGACCCGCATCACGATTTCCAGGCTATCGGCGTAGCGCTCGCGCAGCTCAACCAGTCGGCGGCCATAGGCCACCGCTGCGGCCGGGTCGTGGATGGAGCATGGCCCGATGATGACCAGCAGACGGTCATCCCGTCCCGTCATGATCTGCCCGATGGTTTGGCGGGTGCGGCTGATCAAGCCCTCCACCGGCGTGCCGCTGATGGGGAAGAACCGGATCAGGTGCTCGGGTGGGGGCAGCACGGTGATGTCCTTGATGCGTTGGTCGTCGGTCTGACTGGTCTTGTCGATCGGACGGCCATACCAGGGCTCGCTGGCGTTGGGGCTGGATGCATTCATGGCGAACTCCTCGTGCTGGATACAGAAATAAAAAAACCGCCGGGGCTGCCGGCGGTTTTGGTGAGGGTCTGCTGCGCTTTGTTTGTCTGCTTAAGCGAGAGCCTCTCGACCGCCGGTGGCGTGAGAACTCCAAAAATAAGCAAAGTAAAACGATGCGTGAGACATGGGGCTGGACTGTAGCACAGCCGGCGCGCACCCTGCGCCCGGGCTGGCGGCAGCAAACTTCAGGCGGTGCCGCCCACCGTGAGGCCGTCGATGCGCAAGGTCGGCTGGCCGACCCCGACCGGCACGCTCTGGCCTTCCTTGCCGCAGGTGCCGACCCCCGAGTCGAGCCGCATGTCGTTGCCGATCATGCTGACCCGGGTCAGCGCGTCCGGGCCGTTGCCCACCAGGGTCGCGCCCTTGACCGGGTACTGGATCTTGCCGTTTTCGACCCAGTAGGCCTGGCTGGCCGAGAAGACGAACTTGCCCGAGGTGATGTCCACCTGGCCGCCACCGAAGTTGGTGGCGTACAAGCCCTTCTTGATGCTGGCCACGATCTCCTCAGGCGCCTTGTCACCACCCAGCATGTACGTATTGGTCATGCGTGGCATAGGCAGATGGGCATAGCTCTCGCGCCGGCCATTGCCGGTCGCCTTGACCTTCATCAAGCGAGCGTTGAGCGAGTCCTGGATGTAGCCTTGCAAAATGCCGTCTTCGATCAGCACATTGCGCTGACTGACATGGCCTTCGTCGTCGATGTTGAGCGAGCCCCGGCGGTCGGCGATGGTGCCGTCGTCGAGCACCGTGACGCCCTTGGCCGCCACCCGCTGGCCGATGCGGCCTGCAAATGCGCTCGAGCCCTTGCGGTTGAAGTCGCCCTCCAGGCCATGACCGACCGCCTCGTGCAGCAAAACGCCGGGCCAACCCGGCCCGAGCACCACCGTCATCTCGCCGGCCGGCGCCGCCCTGGCCTTGAGGTTGGACAGCGCGCCTTGCACCGCTTCATCCACATATTCGCTCACCAGCTCGTCGTCGAAATAGGCCAGACCAAAGCGCCCGCCGCCGCCGGCCGAGCCCATCTCGCGGCGGCCCTTGTGTTCGGCAATCACGGTCAGACTCAGCCGCACCAAGGGGCGCACGTCGGCCGCCAGCGTGCCGTCGGCGCGGGCCACCAACACCACGTCGTACTCCATCGCCAAGCCTGCCATCACCTGGACGATGCGCTTGTCTTTGGCCTTGGCCAGTCGCTCAACCTTCTCCAGCAAAGCCACCTTGCTGGTGCTGTCCATGGTGGTGATGGGGTCCAGCCCGGCATACAGCGAGCGGCTGGGCGCGACCTTGATGCGCGGCGCCCCCGTCTTCACCCGACGATGGCCACCCGCGCTGGCGATGCTGCGCACGGTGCGGGCTGCATCGAGCAGGCTGGCCTCGGAGATGTCGTCGGAGTAGGCAAAAGCGGTTTTCTCACCACTGACGGCGCGCACACCCACCCCCTGGTCGATGCTGAAGGAGCCGGTCTTAACGATGCCCTCCTCCAGGCTCCAGCCCTCGCTGCGGGTGTACTGAAAGTAAAGGTCGGCGTCGTCGGCACCGCGCGCGCTGATTTCAGCCAAGGCCTTACCAAGCTGGGCCCGGCCCAGCCCGAAAGGCTCCAGCAATAAGCGCTCGGCAATGCGCAGACGCTCGCGGGTGCTGGTAGAACTGGGCAGGTCGCTGGCCACAGGGGCACGCGCTGAGGCGGCAGATGAGTTAAGACTGTTCATGGGACCATTGTAGGAAGGGCCAAAGCACCGGCTCCTGCCAAGGTTGATTTGGCTCGGCAGTGCCAGGCCGAGCTCAGGTCTGCACCAGGCGCTTGGCCCGCGCGATCGACAGCAGCATGCCCAAGGCCAGACCCAGGGTGACCATGGCGGTGCCGCCGTAGCTGATGAAGGGCAAAGGCACGCCCACCACCGGCAAGATGCCGCTGACCATGCCCATGTTCACAAAAGCATAGGTAAAGAAAATCATGGTGATCGCACCGGCGAGCAGGCGCGAGAACACCGTCGAAGCCTCCAGCGCAATCGCGAGGCCGCGCAGAATCAGGAAAGCAAAGGCCACGATCAGCGCCAGCGTGCCCAGCAGGCCAAACTCCTCGGCATAGGCGGCAAAAATGAAGTCAGTGGTGCGCTCCGGGATGAATTCCAGGTGGGTCTGCGTGCCCGCCATGAAACCCTTGCCGAAAAACCCGCCAGAGCCGATCGCGATCATGCCCTGAATGATGTGAAAGCCCTTGCCCAGCGGGTCGCGGGTGGGGTCGAGCAAGGTACAAATGCGCTGCTGCTGATAGGCCCGCAGCAAGGGCCAATCGTTGCCCGGGGCGCACAGCTGCGGCTCAAACACCACCAGCAAGACCATGCCCACCAGCGCGAGCACCAGCGGCGGCACCACCAGGCGCCAACTCAGACCGGCAAAGAAGATGACCGACAGGCCGGCCGCCAGCACCAACAAGGAAGTACCGAGATCGGGCTGCCTCATGATCAAAATCGCCGGCACCGCCAGCAGGAGGGCCGCAGCAGCAAAGTCCAGCGGCCGCAGCTGCCCCTCGCGCTTGTGAAACCACCAGGCCAGCATCAGCGGCATGGCGATCTTGAGAATTTCACTGGGCTGTATCACCACCCCCACATTGATCCAGCGGGTCGCGCCCTTCTTGGTGATGCCAAACAAGGCCACCGCCACCAACAGGACCACACCCAGCCCGTAAAGCGGCAAAGCCAGACTCATTAAACGCTGCGGCGGCACCTGCGCCACCGTCAGCATGATGATGCCCGCCAAAATCATGTTGCGGCCATGGTCGACAAAGCGGGTGCCATGGTCATAGCCCGAGGAATACATGATGACCATGCCCGCCAGAGCCAACACCGTGGTGGCGGCCATCAAGGTCGGATCGAGCCCATTCCAAAGCGGCGAGACGCGCCGCCAGAGTGAGGGCTTTTCGAGGACGGAGGACATGCGGGGATTATCACAGCGCAGGCGATGGAGACTGCCAGTGCAAGATCAGTCGCGCGCACAATGCAAATCATGTCGGCATCGCCCCCCACCACCCACCTGCTCTACCTGCACGGGTTTCGCTCCTCGCCGCAGTCCATGAAGGCACGCACGATGGCCGCGCTTGTCGCGCAGCGGTTCCCCGCACTGCACTGGTGGTGCCCTCAGCTGCCACCCTCGCCCCGCGAGGCTTCCCAAATGATCGAGGCGGGCACCCGCGACTGGCCCGGCGCGACCATGGCCGTCATAGGTTCTTCACTCGGCGGCTACTACGCCACCTGGCTGGCGCAGCAGCGCTCTTGCCGGGCGGTGCTGCTCAATCCAGCGGTGGACCCGGCCCGCGACCTGGCGCGGTACATCGGGGAGCAGACCGCCTGGCATGATCCGAGCGAGCGGTTTTACTTCGAGCCGCATTTTGTGGATGAGCTGCGGGCGCTACAGGCCGGCCCGCTGTGCGAGCCCGAGCGCCTGCTGGCCGTCATCGCCACCGGCGATGAGGTGCTCGATTGGCGCGAGATGCGGGCCCGCTACGCCCAGTGCCGCTTGCGCGTCGTCGAATGCAGCGACCATGCGCTGAGCGACTTTGAGGACCATCTGCCCTCTATCTGTGATCATCTGGCGCTGCAAACCTGAGGCCAGCGTCATGCCGCGTCAATGCGTGACGTCTGCCTCCAGCAACATGCGCACATAGCGGGTGTACGGTACGCCCTTGGCCTTGGCTTTGGCTTTGAGAGCCTCCAGCAATGGAGCGGGCAGGCGCATGTGCAAGGCCGCTGACTTGGCCTGCATTTCAAACCGCATGGGTTTAAAACCCGACAGGTCATAGGCCGTCAGGTCGGCGGTGGCCACAAAGGCCTCAGCCGACGCGTCGCTTGGCAAAGAGGGCATGGCCTTAGCTTTGGTCTTCATAGTGGTCCACCTCTTTTTGATGCATGAATCGTACGCTGATGGGGCGCAAAACAGTCCGGTCACGGGTCTGACGGATCATGAAAACGAGAAACACATGGCGATCCGCAGCTGTTTTACCGATGGCTCGCAAGCGTGGTTCGCCAGGGTGCGGGTCAGGCATAACAGCCGGCGAACCCAAGGGGACCGCCTCAATCTCGGCGCGCGACACACCGTGCTTGCCGCACTTGGGCCAATTACCTTCGTCCCAGTCAAATCCTTCGATAACCACCGCAAGAATTCTACACAGATGTGTAGACAAAAAGGTGTGCGCGATACAAGGCGCACTCGGGCCCCGCCACTACACTAGCCCCTCCCCAAAAAGGTGCCCATTTGTACGTACTATTTGAAGACGCCGGCAAGTTTCATGCAGGCCGCATCCTGACGCAGGCAGACGCTTCGCTGCAGGTCGAGCTCGAGTCGGGCAAGCGTGTGAAGGTCAAGGCCGCGCATGCGCTGATCCAGTTTGACAAGCCCGCGCCGGCTGACTTGATGAAGGCCGGTGCGCAACTGGCCGCTGAAATCGACCTGGACCTGGCTTGGGAGTTTGCCAGCGAGGACGAATTCGGCTTTGCCGACCTGGCCCGCGAGTATTTCGACCCCAGCCAGGCGCCTTCGCCGACCCAGCAAGCGGGGGCATTGATGGCCTTGTACGAGGCGCCGCATTACTTTCGCCGCGCTGGCAAGGGCCGCTTTAAGAAGGCATCGGCCGAGATCTTGCAGCAGGCCCTGGCCGCCATTGAAAAGCGCAAGCAGATTGCCGCGCAAATTGAGACCTGGGCCGGCGAGCTGGCCGCGGGCCGCTGCCCGGCGCCAATTACCGATCAGCTCTACCGCATCTTGTTCAAGCCCGACAAGAACAGCCCCGAATACAAGGCGGTGGTGCTGGCGGCGCAGCAGTCACACAAGGCGCCGCTGGACCTGCTGCAGCAGGCCGGGGCCATCACCTCGGCCTACCAGTTTCACTGGCGCCGTTTTCTGTTCGACAATTTTCCCAAGGGTACCCAGTTCCCGCCGCTCAAAGCGCCCAGCGTGGGGCAGGACCTGCCGCTGGCGCCAGTGCGCGCTTTTTCCATCGACGACTCCAGCACCACCGAGATCGACGATGCGCTGTCGATACAAGGCCTGGGCTCGGGCACGGTACAGCTGGGCATACACATTGCAGCGCCGGCACTGGCGCTGCAGCCCGGCGATGCGATTGATCAGCTGGGCCGGGCGCGGCTGTCCACCGTTTACATGCCCGGTCACAAGCTGACCATGCTGCCCGATGAGGTGGTGCAAAGCTACACCCTGCAAGCCGGCCGCGACTGCCCGGCCGTCTCTTTGTATGTGAGCCTGGATGAAGCGAGCTTGCAAGTGCTGGGCAGCCAGACCCGCATCGAACGGGTACCGATTGCCGAGAACCTGCGGCACGACCAGCTCGATGGCGTCTTCAACGAAGATTTCTTTGCCCGCCCGGCCGCAGACGGTGAGCCCGAGTGGGGCGCCGAGCTTCGCTTGCTGCACCGGCTGGCCAAACAGCTCAAGCTCGATCGCGAGCAGGTGCGCGGCAAGCCGGAAAACTTCAACCGCCCCGACTACACCTTCCGCCTCGATCAGCCAGAGGGCCAGGAGCCCAGTGGCCACGAGGTGGTGAGCATAGGCCTGCGCCAGCGCGGCGCGCCGCTCGATCTGATCGTGGCCGAGGCCATGATTTTGGCCAACCGCAGCTGGGGCCTGTGGCTGGCCGAGCTGGGCGTGCCTGGCATCTACCGCAGCCAGGCCAGCATGGCGCCGGGCGTGAAGGTGCGCATGGGCACCAAGGCCCTGCCGCACGCGGGCCTGGGCGTGCCGGCATATGCCTGGAGCACCTCGCCGCTGCGTCGCTATGTGGATCTGGTCAACCAATGGCAGATCATCGCCTGCGCCCGCCACGGCGCCACCGCCGCGCTGGCCGCCCCCTTCAAGCCCAAGGACGCGGAGCTGTTTTCCATCATCTCGGCCTTCGACGCGGCCTACGGCGCTTACAACGCCTACCAGGCCAGCATCGAGCGCTACTGGACCTTGCGCCACCTACAGCAGCAGGGCATCAGAGAGCTGACCGCCACCGTCATCAAGGACGACCTGGTGCGGGCCGATACCTTGCCGCTGGTGCTGCCAGCGGCAGGTGCCCAGGGCCTGGCCCGCGGCGCCGCGGTGCGGATCAGGCTGGGCGACATTGACGAGATCACGCTGAGCGTGACCGGTACCGTCATCGAAAGACTGGACCAGGCCGCCGGTGGCGGCATCGACGAAGAGGAGCTCGAAGGCAGCGAATCAGAGTTTGCGGCCGGCCCGATCTCGATCGCGGTCGACCTGAGCCCGGCCGAAGGCGAGGCACCCGCCGGCGAGCAGCCAGCCGATCCGGCGCAGCCGCGCCAGCCGCTCTGAACAGCAGCCGCACCATGAAGATCGTGCTGCGGCTGCTGAGTGTTTTGCTGCTGGCGCTGCTGTGCTTGCAGCTGTACTTTGCCGGCCGCATTGTGCTGATGCGCTGGATAGACCCCGAGTCCACCAGTTTTCAGCGGGCCGAGGCCCACCGGGTGGTGCAAAGCACTGGGCAGCTGCTGTGGCGCCAGCAATGGGTGCCCTACGAGAAAATCGCCGACTCGCTCAAGCGGGCCGTCATCGCCTCGGAGGACGCCAGCCTCACCGGGA
>Ga0222712_10000403_pt1 | contig 58225 bp, 50 predicted proteins | sample C33_657DmetaG_FD_165043 | JGI IMG/M metagenome (GOLD analysis project Ga0222712, IMG submission 165043) | Estuarine water microbial communities from San Francisco Bay, California, United States - C33_657D | ecosystem: Environmental > Aquatic > Marine > Unclassified | place: USA: California... | reverse complement strand
CGAATGAGTGGTTGGGTGGGAGCGCCGCCTCGGCGCGATGCGGCCTTCAAGCAAGCTCAGCGATCCAGCCAAGGCCCCATCGCTGCGAGGGCGCAGCTCCCACAGCCATTCCAGAGGCTGGTGGGCTCATGTGGGAGCGCCGCCTCGGCGCGATGCGGCCTTCAAACAAGCTCAGCGATCAAGCGAAGGCCGCATCGCTGCGAGGGCGCAGCTCCCACACCCATTCCACGGCCATTCCCACGGCCATTCCCACAGCCATTCCCACAGCCATTCCCACAGCCATTCCCACAGCCATTCCCGCGGCCGTTCCTGAGCCCTGCCTCAGGCCACCTTGGCCAGCGGCTGGGCGAACATGGATTCCATCTCGCGGCGGACCTTGTAGGCGTCGGTGCCGGTGTCCATGGCTACATCGGCCCAGCTCAGGCTCTGGCCTTTCTTGACCGGGCGCAGCACCTTGACCTGATGCGCCAGCCCCAAGGGCAGGCTGCCCATTTGGGCGGAAGTCTGGGCCGGCAGCAGCTTGCCCCAGACGGTGTAGCCGCCTTCGCCGTCTAGCATGTCGCCGGGCTGCAGGTCGCGCTTGGCGGTGGCCACCACGTCGGCATTCCAGCCTGTGGCCACGCCGGTGGGCTCGTGGCGCAGGGCCACGCTGGCCACCGAGACGCCGACTTCCAGGCCGATCAGATGCCAGCGCTTGTAGAGCGTGAAGTAGCGGCCGCTCGGGTCGGTGTGGGCGTTGTATTCCTCGAAGCAGTTTTTGATGTAGTCGGTCTCGGCTTCCACCGTGACCCACACGCCCATGCGGATGTCATAGGGGATCTTGCGGCCGTCGGCCTCCAGCGATGAAATCACCTCGACCATGCCCTTGCGCTCGAGCACGCCGCCTTCGCTGCGCGGGCGGGTGACGAAGGGGATGTCTTCGACGCTGGCCGGCGGGTAGAGCAGGCCACCGCTGGGCACGGCCAGGCCGGTGGCGTTGGAGACCGCCGTCGACTCGATCGAGGGCTTGGAGCCGTCAAGAAAGCTGTTGAACATCTTGGGGTTCAGACCGCCGCGCGCCGCCTGCTCGGGGCTCAGGCCATAGTGGCCCCAAACCGTTTCAGGCGTGGACTCGCAAAAATGCGGCAGCCATTTGTGGCCGCGACCAGCGGCCACCACCGGAAAGCCGCAGGTACGGGCCCAGTCGACCAGGTCACAGATCAAAGCCGGCTGGTCGCCGAAGGCCATGGAATACACCACGCCAGCCTGCTCGGCCTTGCGCGCCAGTAAGGGGCCGCAAAAGGCATCGGCCTCCACCGTCACGTTGACCACATGCTTGCCGTGCTCGAAGGCCTTGAGGCAGTGCGCGACGGCTGCAATCGGGTTGCCGGTGCATTCGACCACCACATCGATTTGCGGATGCGTGACGACGGCCTGCCAGTCCTCGGTGATCCAGGTTTGCCCAGTGCGCAGCGCGTCGTCCATGCTGGCCGCTTGTGTTTGCTCGCTCTTCCAACCCACCCGGGCCAGGTTGGCGCGCGCCATCTCGGGCGAGAGGTCGGCGATGGCCACCAGATGCACCCCGGGTGTGCAAGGCACCTGGGCCAGGTACATAGAGCCGAATTTGCCGGCGCCGATCAAGACGATGCGCACCGGCTTGCCGGCAGCGGCGCGTTGCTGGAGTTTGGCGTAGAGGTTCATCAGGCGGCCTTCTTGGTGTTGTCAAGCGGCTCGGTAGAAGTGACTAGGGCGCTGCCGGGCATGCCGTTTTTCCAGGGCAGATCGACCGAGTAGGGCTGGGTCAGGCAGTCATCGGGCAGGCATTCGATGGGCGTGAAGTCGCGGTGCGCGATGTATTCGGGCCGCTTGAAGCGGCGAATATGGTTGGAGACCGCGCACAAGCTCAGGTAGACGCTGACCCGGTTCCAGGGCGAGAGGTTGCTGGTGGACGCATGCACCAGGCAGCTGTGAAACAAGATCATCGAGCCGGCCGGGCCGGTGGGGCTGACGATGCCGCCTTGCTTGCCGCCGGCGCGCTCGACCAGTTGGGTGATGAGCTCATTGCTGACGGTCCACAGCGGGTAGCTGGTGGTGGTCAGGTCATGCTTGGCATCGACCACGCCCTTTTTGTGGCTGCCGGGGATGAACATCAAGGGGCCGTTGAATTCATTCACATCGTCCAGGAAGATGGCCACATTCATGGCGCGCTCGGTGGGCATCATGTCGTCGTTGAGCCAGGTGCCGTAGTCTTGATGCCATTGCCAGACATCGCCTTCAAAGGCCATCTTGCCGTTGATCTTGAACTGGTGCATGTAGAGCTTTTCGCCAAACAGGTCTTGCACCGGCTCGATCATGCGCGGGTGGCGGGCCAGCTTGGCGAAGGGCTCGCTGTACATATGGGCCGCGAAATTGGTGCGCACCGCGTCACTGCCGCGCTCGCGCACGTTGTAGGCTTCGTGGCGGCTGTAGAGCTCGGGCACCGCGTCCGTCAGCGTGCGGGTTTCTTCGGCCGAAAACAGACCAGGGAAAAACAGATAGCCTTCGCGGTCGAATTGAGCGAGTTGTTCGGGGCTCAGTCGCATGGTGTGTACTCCTTGTGATTTAAAGCTTGTGGTTCGAAGTCAAGGGGGGGGTGTGGTGTGAGCCTGCTTTAAGCGGGCACGCTTCCCAAGGCTTGCGAGAGCAGGCGAGCCAGGTTGCGGCCAGCTTCTTGGCCATGCTCGCGCATCCGTGTTTCGGCCCGCTCGGCCTGACCGGCGGCAATCGCGCGGGCAATCGCCTCATGCTCGTCCCAAATGGTGGCGCGCATGCTCGAGACCTGCAGCACCGCGCCCATGGCCCGGCGGATGTGGGTCCAGTGCAGTTGCGCGCTCTGAGCGATCAAGGGGTTGCCGCTGGCTTCATAGATGGCGCCGTGAAAGCGGGCGTCGGCCTCCAGCATGGGCTTGATCTGAGCGCTCTTGAGCGCCTCGCGCCCCTGCCGGATGATCTCGGCGGGCAGCTTGTAGCGCTGCTCGGCCGCCAGGCGCGCGGCCAACGCATCCAGGGTCGAGCGCACCTGATAAATGCGCTCGATCTGCACCACGTCCAGCGGCGCCACCAGAACGCCGCGGCCGGGCGCGTCCAGCACAAAACCGTCTTTTTTGAGCAGGCGCAGCGCCTGCAGCACCGGCTGGCGCGAGACGGCCAACTGCGCCGCCACGTCCTCTTGCATGATGCGCGCGCCCGGCGCCAGCGATCCTTCGCAGATGGCGTCCAGCAGGACGCGCCAGACCCTGTCGACCAGGTCGGGTGCGGTTTCCAGTTGGATCAGGCTGCTCATATCGGCCGGGAGTGTACTCTGTATACAGAATACGGTTTTGAGGTGGCGTCACCTCTGTGCGCCAAGTTCACCCTGGCTTTGTGCCAAGATCGCGGCCTGCTGATTCAAGGAGTTTTCATGCCGCGACACGACCCCGCCTGGCTCGAACAGATGTACAACAACCGCGCACTCGTGCCGGCCTTTCCCCAACATGCCCAAGGCTGGGTGCGCGACTCAGCCCAAGCCCGCGCCCAGTTGGCTTGCACGATGGATCTGCCCTATGGTTCGGGTGAGCGGGAGCGGCTGGATGTTTTCCCGGCCGACAAACCCGGAGCGCCGGTGGTGGTGTTCATTCATGGCGGTTACTGGCGGGCGCTGTCCAAGACCGACCATTCCTTCGTGGCGCCGGCCCTGCACGCGATGGGCGCCACGGTGGTGGTGCCCGGCTACACCCTCTGCCCAGCGGTGACCATCCCCCAGATCACGATGCAGATGGCCCAGGCCCTGGCCTGGGTCTGGCGCAACATCGCATCGTTCAACGGCGACCCCAAGCGCATTACCGTGATTGGCCATTCGGCTGGCGGCCATCTGTCGGCCATGATGCTCAGCTGCCTGTGGCAGCAGTTTGACCCGGCCTTGCCGAAGCGGCTGGTTGCGCGGGCCCTGTCGATTTCGGGGGTGCACGATCTGGCGCCCTTGTCGCAGACGCCCTTTTTTGCCGATCTGCTTTTGACGCCCAAGGACGTGCGCCGGGCGAGCCCTGTCAATTTGCCCGCACCTCAGGCAGGTACGCTGTACGCTGTGGCCGGCGGAGACGAGAGCGCAGAGTTTTTGCGACAGACGCAGCTGATGCGCAAGGCCTGGGGCAAGAAGGTCGTGCCGGTTTGCGAGGCGCTGCCGGGGCTCAACCATTTCAGTGTGGTCGAGTCACTGTGCCACAGCGGCTCGCGGCTTCATCAGTTGGCGCGGGAGTTGATTCAAAGCGAGGGTGGAGCCTGATCGAGCGCTGCATCGCTGCGAGGGCGCAGCTCCCACACCCCTGATTCAAGCTCTGGCCCAGTCGGTCGGGCTGCCTCCTGTGGGAGCGCCGCCCTCGGCGCGATGCGGCTAAATCACATCAGCAGATGCTCGCCGGCGTTGTCGCCACCCAGGATGACGTAATTGACCTTGCGGATGTCCATCAGCTTTTTGCCGCCGGCATAACTGATGGAGCTTTGCACGTCCTGCTCCATCTCAACCAGGGTGTTGGCCAGCTTGCCTTTGATGGGCTCGAGGATGCGCTTGCCTTCGACATGCTTGTACTCGCCCTTGTTGAAGTCTGAAGCCGAGCCGTAGTATTCCTTGAACAGCTCGCCATCGACTTCGACCGTCTTGCCCGGTGACTCCTCATGGCCCGCGAACAGCGAGCCGATCATGACCATGGAGGCGCCAAAGCGCACGCTCTTGGCAATGTCGCCATGGCTGCGGATGCCTCCGTCGGCAATGATGGGCTTGGTCGCCACTCGGGCGCACCACTTGAGGGCTGAGAGCTGCCAGCCGCCGGTGCCAAAGCCGGTCTTGAGCTTGGTGATGCAGACCTTGCCCGGGCCCACGCCGACCTTGGTGGCGTCGGCACCCCAGTTTTCCAGATCGATCACCGCCTCAGGCGTGGCCACATTGCCAGCGATCACAAAGCTGGCCGGCAGCTTGTCCTTGATGTAGGCAATCATGTCGCGCACGCTGTCGGCATGGCCGTGGGCGATGTCGATGGTGATGTATTCAGGCACCAGGCCTTGGGCGGCCAGGGTATCCACAGTGGCCCGGTCCGGCGCTTTGACGCCCAGGGAGATCGACGCGTAAGCACCTTGCTCGCGCATGCTGCGCACGAATTGCACATTGTCCAGGTCGAAACGGTGCATCACATAGAAGTAACCGTTTTTGGCCAGCCACAGGCAGATCGGTTCGTCGACCACCGTCTTCATATTGGCGGGCACCACCGGCAGGCGAAATTTACGCCCTCCCAGTTCAACGCCGGCATCGCACTCGGCGCGGCTTTCCACCCGGCATTTGCGGGGCAGCAAGAGGATGTTGTCGTAGTCGAAGATTTCCATGGTTCCAAGCTCCTGAGGATCTGTGTGCAACAGTGGGCGCTTGGATTGACCCGGTTTTGGGGCTGCAGGCTCGGTCTGGGAGCTGGCCACAAAAAACCGGGCACAAATGCTTGGGCCCGGTGATTGATTGTAATGGCCTTTGCCCGACCACCCCGGCCGGCATTCCTACAATGGGTCCATGCATGTAGGCTCTGAATCCCCTCTCTTGAATAATCTCAATGCGGAGCAGCTCGCGGCAGTGACACTGCCCGCCGAACATGCGCTGATTCTGGCCGGTGCCGGTTCGGGCAAAACGCGGGTGCTGACCACCCGCATCGCCTGGCTGCTGCAGACCGCTCAGGTCTGGCCCAGTGGGGTGTTGGCGGTGACCTTTACCAATAAGGCCGCCAAGGAGATGCTGGCACGGCTGTCGGCCATGCTGCCGGTCAATGTGCGCGGCATGTGGATAGGCACTTTCCACGGTTTGTGCAACCGCTTCCTGCGTGCGCACTGGCAGCTGGCGCAACTGCCCCAGACCTTCCAGATTCTGGACACGCAGGACCAGCTCTCAGCCATCAAGCGGCTTTGCAAACAATTTAATGTGGACGAGGAGCGCTTTCCGCCCAAGGAGATGATGTGGTTCATCGCCTCCTGCAAGGAGGACGGGCTGCGCGCCAAGGATGTGCCGGCCCATGATGAACACAGCCGGCGCAAACTTGAAATTTACGCGCTCTATGAAGAGCAGTGCCAGCGTGAAGGCGTAGTTGATTTTGGCGAATTGATGCTGCGCAGCTACGAGCTGCTGCGCGATCATGCCTCGGTGCGCGAGCATTACCAGCGCCGTTTTCGGCATATCCTGGTGGATGAGTTTCAAGACACCAACAAGCTGCAATACGCCTGGCTCAAGCTGATTTCAGGTCAGGGCGGGGGGGCGGCCGCAGCGGTGATTGCCGTCGGTGATGACGACCAGAGCATCTACGCCTTTCGTGGTGCTCGGGTGGGCAATATGGCCGACTTTGTGCGTGAGTTCGGCGTGCGCCATCAGATCAAGCTCGAGCGCAATTACCGCAGCTACGGCAACATCCTGGACTCGGCCAACGCCCTGATCAGCCGCAATGCCAACCGTTTGGGCAAGAACCTGCACACCGAGGCCGGGCCGGGCGAGCCGGTGCGGGTGTTCGAGGCCACCAGCGACTTTGCCGAGGCGCAGTGGTTTGTCGACGAGGTGCGGCAGTTGGTGCGAGACGGCACCGAGCGCCGCGAGATCGCGCTGCTCTACCGCAGCAATGCGCAAAGCCGGGTGATGGAGACCGCCTTGTTCAACGCCGGCATCCCTTACAGGGTGTATGGCGGTCTGCGCTTTTTTGAGCGGGCTGAGATCAAGCACGCGCTGGCCTATCTGCGCCTGCTCGAGAACTGGCATGACGACACCAGCTTTTTGCGGGTGGTCAACTTCCCGCCGCGCGGCATAGGCTCGCGCAGCATCGAGCAGCTGCAGGATGTGGCGCGCCACCGCGGCTGCTCGCTGCACGACGCCACCGAGGCATTGGGCGGAGCGGCCGGCACCAAGGTTGGCGCTTTTGTGGCCCTGATCGAGGTGATGCGCGAGCAGGTGGCAGGCTCCACCTTGCGCCAGATCATTGAATGCGTGGTCGAGCACAGCGGCCTGGCCGAGCATTACAAGAGCGAGCGCGAAGGCCAGGACAGGCTGGAAAACTTGGCCGAACTGGTCAATGCGGCCGAGTCTTTTGTCAGCATCGAAGGCTTCGGCCGCGATGCGCCCGGTTTGGCCGGGGGCGCTCTGAGCCAGTCGCCGGTCAGCCAGGGGCTCGATCCTGATGCACTCCCGTGGGACGATGCCCCGCCCTGGGACGCTGGCGCACCGCCGGCCGGCGAGCCGCCGCCCGACCCGTTTGAGACGGGCGAGACGGCGTCCCCGCTGGCCGCGTTTTTAGCCCATGCGGCGCTGGAGGCCGGCGACAACCAGGCCCAGGCCGGCCAGGACGCGGTTCAGATGATGACGGTGCATTCGTCCAAGGGGCTGGAATTTGATTGCGTGTTCATCAGCGGCCTGGAGGAGGGCTTGTTCCCGCATGAAAACGCGATGAGCGACCGCGAAGGGCTGGAGGAAGAGCGCCGCCTGATGTACGTGGCCATCACCCGCGCGCGCAAACGGCTTTACCTCAGCTGCTCGCAGACCCGCATGCTGCACGGCCAGACCCGCTACAACCTCAAAAGCCGGTTTTTTGAGGAATTGCCCGAGGGCGCGCTCAAGTGGATCACGCCGCGCAACAACAGCTACGGCAGCCCCGGCGGCTTTGGTGAAGAAGCCTCGGGCGGCTCCAGCCGCAGCGACTGGGCTGCACGCATGGTCGCAGGAAGGCGAGGTGACACCGCCTACACGGGCGGCGGTGGTCCCCTGCCCGAGCGCAAGGAGGCAGACACCCATGGCCTGAAGGTCGGTTTGCAGGTCTTTCACGCCAAGTTTGGCCAGGGCCGGATCAAGATGATCGAAGGCTCGGGGCTAGACGCACGGGCGCAGATTGACTTTCCTCGCCACGGCATCAAGTGGCTGGCCCTGTCGGTGGCCAAGCTGACCCCGGTGCCTTGAGCCTGGGACTGCCAGGCCCCTTGTTATCCGCTCAGCCGCTCAGGCCGGCCGGCGCAGCAGCATATTGATGCCGATATAGCTCAGCACGGCCTCGCCACGCTGATTGACGCCCCTGAACTTCAGGTGTACGACGCCGCGATCGGGCTTGGAGCCCGATGCGCGCAGCGCCACCACCTCGACTTCGGCGTGCAAGGTGTCGCCAGGACGCACCGGCGCGAGCCAGCGCACCTCGTCGAGGCCGGGTGAACCTATGCCCGAGTCCCTGAAGATGCCGGTTTGGATGAACATCCGAAAGCACAGCGAGATCGACAGCATGCCACTGGCAATCAGTCCGCCGTAGGGCGACTGCTGGGCGGCCTGCAGATCCAGGTGAAAGGGCTGGGGGTCGTACTTCAGGGCGTGTTCGATGATCAGTGATTCGGTCACTGTCACGCCGGGGCTGACGAAGCGATCACCCAGGGTAAGGTCGTCAAAGTAGCGGTGCTCCATGGGGGCCTTGTGGGAAAAGCGGACTCAGGCGATTTCGTCGACCCGCGGTAGGTCGGGTGGATGCAGGTCGGCCGGCGGCAGCTGCTCAAAGCTGTCGCGAAAGGTGCCGTAGATGGAACTGAAGAACATGGCCGCCAGCACCAGCGACAGCGGCAGCATGACTGCGGCGGCCACGCCCGGGCTGCCCAAGGCCCGGGTGCTCAGTGCCACCAGCAGGCCGGCGCAAATCAGCAGTGCCATCCAGCCCAGGGCATAAACCAGGAAGGCGCCTTTGTTTTTCCAGCAAGCCAGGGCGCTGAAAAACAGACTCTTGACCGGCTGTACCTCGTGCCAGTGCACCAGCGCCGGCGCGTGCCAGAACAGCATGGACATTGGCGCGTAGAGCAGGGCGGCCACCCACATTGCCAGCTGAAAGTCCGGATCGCTCACCAATTCCTCGTCGATGCGCCCGCCAAACAAGTAGAGCTCGGCAAAGTCGCCGCCATCGCACAAGGCCGACAGGCCCAGCACCGCCATGAAGCACAGGGCGTAGAGGCCGCCGAGTACCAGCATGGCCCGCGCCCGCTGGCGACCGGCCCGAAAGGCGGTGATCAGGATGGTCGGCATCGGAAACTTGCCCTGCTCGGCCTGCTGCGAGGCGGCCATCAGGCCCAAAGTAGCGGCAGGCAGCATCACCAGGGCCAGCAGCGAGCCGATCAGCGGAATCAGGCTGGCCACCGACAGCACCGCCATGAACATGAAAAACAGGCCCGACATGGCCAGCGGCTGGCGAAAGAACAGGCGTATGCCTTGCTTGATCCAGCGCAGGCCGGTCTTGGCGGGAAGGAGGTTGAGTTTCATCAGACAGCTATGGCCACCAGGTCCAGCGGCAGAGGTCTTTCGACACACTGGCGCAGCACCCGTTCAAAATGCTCGGGGTCGTGGGCTTTGAGCACCGCCGCCTGGCGCGGCAGGTGCAAATCCCACAAGCGTGATATCCAAAAACGCAGGGCGCCGGCGCGCTGCATGGCTGGCAGCAGACGGCGCTCTTGCGCGCTCAAGGGGCGCACCCCATGGTAGGCGGCCACCATGGCGCTGGCGCGATCGGTGTCGCGCTCGCCGGTGTTCAGGTGTGTGCACCAGTCATTCATGCACACGGCCAAGTCGAACAGCCAGCTGTCGCAGCCCGCGAAGTAAAAATCAAAAAAGCCGCACAGGCGTGCCTCCTGCCCCTGGCCCTCGAACATCACGTTGTCGCGAAACAGGTCGGCGTGTATGGGCCCGCGCGGCAGGCTCTTGAAGGCGCTGCTGGCCGCCAGCTGGTTTTGAAAGGCCAGCTCGCTCAAAATCAGCGCCCGTTGGGCATCGCTCAGGAAGGGCAGCACCACCGGCACCGTCTCGTTCCACCAGGCCAGGCCGCGCAGATTGGGCTGGCGCATTTCAAAATCGCGCCCGGCCAGGTGCATGCGCGCCAGCATGGCGCCCACTTCCGCACAGTGGTGCGCGGTGGGGGCAAGCTCGCTCTTGCCGGGCAGGCGGTTGACCACCGCGGCCGGCTTGTCTTTGAGGCGGTGCAAGATGTCACCGCCGCTGAGCCGCTCGTTCTTGCCCTTGCCCTCGATCAGCACTGGGCTGGCCTGTGGGTCAGGCACCGGGATGCCTCGGCCGGCCAGGTGCTTCATCAAGTGCAGGTAAAACGGCAGCTGCTCAAAGCTCAGTCTTTCGAACAGGGTCAGCACCCAGCGGCCTTGCTCGGTGTCGGCAAAGTAGTTGGTGTTCTCGATGCCGCCCGCGCAGCCCTCGAACTCTTGCAGCTCTCCGAGCCCCAAACTGAGCAGGAAGTCGGCAGCCTCGTCGAAAGAGACCTCGGTAAAAACAGCCATGCGTAGTGGGTCGGGTAGGGCTCAGAAACGCAGGAAATTCCAGGTGCGGGCGCCGCCCTGACCCGGCGCGCCTCGGGCGTCGGCTGGCTTGACCTCATAGGCCGGCAGTTCGCCCTTGGGCTGAACCACGATGCTCTGGGTCTGACCGCCCACCCGCAATTCGTCGATCCGGCTGCCGCCGTCTTCGGTGCGAATACGCTCTATGGTCTGGTTGCTGCGGCCCGGTTCGAGCGCTGGGTCGAGGGGCCGGGTCGGCGCAGGGCTGTTTTGGGCCCAAGCGCTGGTGGCCGCAAGCAGGGCCAGGCTGCTGAGCATGGCGTTGAGGCGGTATTGAGGCATGCGTGCATTGTAGGTCGGCCCCTTCGCGACCCGCTGCGCCAGGGGATGCGCTGGCCTCGGCGCGGGCCTGTGGCCTTGCCGCCAGCGGCTTGCCTGACAATGCGCCCATGAGCCAGAAAACCCTGCTGCTGGTCGACGGATCCAGCTACCTCTACCGCGCTTTTCATGCCATGCCCGATTTGCGGGCAGTGCCGGGCGACCCGGCCAGCCCGGCCACCGGGGCCATCCGCGGCATGATCAACATGATGCAAAAGCTGCGCAAGGACGTGCGGGCCGACTATGCCGCTTGCGTGTTCGACGCCAAGGGCCCGACCTTTCGCGATGCGATCTACCCGGCCTACAAGGCCCAGCGCGCCCCCATGCCCGATGACTTGCGCAGCCAGATTGAGCCTATCCATGAACTGATCCGGCTCATGGGTTGGAAGGTGCTGGATGTACCGGGGGTCGAGGCCGACGATGTGATCGGCACCCTGGCCAGCCTGGCTGCCGCCCAGGGCGTGGAGGTGACCGTCTCCAGCGGCGACAAGGACTTGTCGCAGCTGGTCAATTCGAACATCACCATCATCGACACGATGAACGACAAGCGCCGCGATGTGGCCGGCGTGCTGGCTGAATTTGGCGTGCCGCCCGAACGCATGGTGGATTTTCAGGCCCTGGTGGGCGATGCGGTGGACAACGTGCCGGGTGTGCCCAAGGTGGGGCCCAAGACCGCAGCCAAGTGGCTGCAGGAATACGGCACGCTCGATGCGCTGATCGAGCGCGCCCAGGAGATCAAGGGCGTTGCCGGCGAAAACCTGCGCGCCAGCCTGAACTGGCTGCCTACCGGGCGCGAGCTTTTGACCATCAAGACCGACTGCGACCTGAGCGGCCATGTGCAGGGTCTGCCGGATCTGGGTGACTTGCATCTGGCCGAGCAGCAAGGTCCGGCCCTGCTCGATTTCTATGAGCGCTATGGCTTCAAGACCCTGGCTCGCTCCATGCAGGGGCAGGCGCCTGCCGCCATGGAAGACGCTGCCCCGCCAGCTTCTGGCGAGTTGTTCAGCCGGCCTGACTTGGACCTGCAGTACGAGACCGTGCTCAGCTGGCCGGCCCTGGAGGCCCTGGTCGAGCGTTTGCAGACGGCCCCTCTGGCGGCCCTGGATACTGAGACTGATTCGCTGGTCGAGATGCGGGCGCGCATCGTCGGCCTGAGCTTTAGCCTGGGCCCGGGCCAGGCGGCTTATCTGCCGCTGGCCCATGACTACCCGGGCGCGCCCGATCAGCTGCCGCTTGAGCAGGTGCTCGAGCGCCTGAAGCCCTGGCTGGAGGATGCAGGGCGGGCCAAGCTGGGCCAGCACATCAAGTACGACCGCCATGTGTTTGCCAACCACGGCATCGAGGTGCGCGGCTACCGCCATGACACCATGCTGCAAAGTTATGTGCTCGAAGCGCACAAGCCGCATGGCTTGAGCAGCCTGGCCGAACGCCACGTCGGCCGGCGCGGCATCAGCTACGAAGACCTGTGCGGCAAGGGCGCCAACCAGATCAAGTTCGGCCAGGTCGAGATTGCCAAGGCGGCTGAGTATTCCTGCGAGGACGCCGACCAGTGTTTTGACGTCCACCGTGTGCTGTGGCCGCAGATCGAGGCCGACCCGCAACTGCGCTTCATTTACGAGCTGGAGATTGCCTCCAGCGAGGCGCTGTTTCACATCGAGCGCCACGGCGTTCTGATTGATGCGCCCATGCTCGCGCGCCAGAGTGCTGAGCTGGGCCTGCGCATCGTAGCGCTGGAGCAGCAGGCCTATGAGCTGGCGGGCCAGCCCTTTAACCTGGCCAGCCCCAAGCAGATTGGAGAGATCTTTTTTGGCAAGCTGGGCCTGCCGGTGGTCAAAAAAACCGCCACCGGCGCGCCCAGTACCGACGAGGAGGTGCTGGAAAAGCTGGCCGAAGACTACCCACTGCCGGCCAAGATTTTGGAGCACCGCAGTCTGTCCAAGCTCAAGGGCACTTACACCGACAAGCTCGGCGCGATGGCCGATCCGCGCACCGGCCGGGTCCATACCCACTACGCGCAGGCGGTGGCGGTGACCGGGCGCCTGTCTAGCAATGACCCGAACCTGCAGAATATACCGATCCGCACGCCCGAGGGGCGCCGGGTGCGCGAAGCCTTTGTCCCCCCGAAAGGCTGGCTGATTGCCAGCGCTGACTACTCGCAGATCGAGCTGCGCATCATGGCCCACATCAGTGAAGACCCGGCTCTGCTGGCTGCCTTCAGCCAGGGGCTGGACGTGCACAAGGCCACCGCTGCCGAGGTGTTTGGGGTGAGCTTGGAGCAGGTCAGCAGCGAGCAGCGCCGCTATGCCAAGGTGATCAACTTCGGCTTGATCTACGGCATGAGCAGCTTTGGCCTGGCCAAAAACCTGGGCATAGAAACCAAGGCGGCTGCGGCCTACATCGACCGCTACTTTCAGCGCTATCCAGGCGTCAAACGCTATATGGACGAAACCCGCTTGATGGCCAAAAGCCAGGGCTATGTGCAGACGGTCTTTGGGCGGCGCCTGTACCTGCCCGAGATCAACTCGCCCAACGGCCCCCGGCGCGCCGGCGCAGAGCGGGCGGCCATCAATGCGCCCATGCAGGGCACCGCCGCTGACCTGATCAAGATGAGCATGGTGCAGGTTTTGCAGGCCATCGCCGCGCTGCAGCGCCAGTGCCGCATCATCATGCAGGTGCACGACGAACTGGTGCTGGAGTTGCCCGAGTCTGAAAAAGACTGGGTGCGCAGCGAGCTTCCCCGACTGATGGCCGGTGTGGCCCAGTTGCGGGTGCCGCTGCTGGCCGAGGTCGGCTTTGGGCCTAACTGGGAACAGGCGCACTGAGCTTGAAGCACTCGGGGCGCAGGCTGAGCCAATAACCCTGCGCCGCAGTCGGGGCGGCTTCTTTCTATGATTCGCTCAACCCTTCACAACTTTCCAGGAGACTTCCCCATGATGAACCAAGATTTGCTGGCCGACAGCCAGGCTTTGCTCGACAGCCCCGCAGACGCAGCGCCAGCTTCGCGCCGCACTGCTCTCAAGGCGGCTCTCGGCGTGGGCTATGCCGCAGCGGCCATGCCCATCATGGCGCAGACCGCCATCAAAACCCCGGCCGACGGTCTGCGCACCGGTGAAATCAGCTTTGAAGTGGCCGGGTTCAAGGTGCCGGCCTATTTCGCCGCGCCCGCGGGCAAGACCGATCTGCCGGTGATTTTGGTGATCCACGAGATTTTTGGCGTGCATGAGTACATTGCCGACACCGCCCGTCGGCTGGCCCGGGCCGGCTTTATGGCGGTGGCGCCTGAACTCTTTGCTCGCCAGGGCGACCCGAGCAGCTATGGCGAAATCGCCAAGCTGCAGTCCGAGTTGGTCAGCAAGGTGGGCGACGCCCAGGTCATGGCCGACCTTGATGGAGCGGTCAAATGGGCCTCGGCCAATGGCGGCAGCGCGCAGAAGGTGGGCATCACCGGCTTTTGCTGGGGTGGCCGCATCACCTGGCTTTATGCCCAGCAGCGTCCGGTCAAAGCCGGTGTGGCCTGGTACGGGCGTCTGGTGGGTGCCAGCTCGCCAATGACACCCAGCCATCCGGTGCAGGGCGCGGCCAATATGCAAGGGCCGGTGCTCGGCTTGTATGGCGGCGCCGACGCAGGCATTCCGGTGGCCACGGTTGACCAGATGAAACAGGCGCTGGCCGAGGCGGCGGGCAAAGGTAACCGGGCTGCGCAGCAATCGAGCTTTGTGGTCTACCCGGATGCACCGCACGCCTTCCACGCCGACTACCGCCCCAGCTACCGCAAAGAGCCGGCTGAAGACGGCTTTCGCCGGGCGGTGGAGTGGTTCCGTAGCCACGGCTTGAGCTGAGCGGCGCGCCCTCATGGGGGGTGGCCTTTGAGATTGGGATAATCGGGCTGCGGGTCTGGCCTTGACGTGGCCATGGCTTCGCAGTCCCGGGAGGCAGCGCAGCTGGCACTCGGGCCTGGCCCTGGGCCCGACCGACGACCTGATTGCCTCTTTTTATGATCCTGACCGCCATCCTCTTGGCCACCCTGGCTGCCGGCATCGGCAGCGTCTGGCTTGCGGCCCTGCTGGGCTTCGGCCTGCTAGCGCGCTACACCCAGCACATGCTCAGCATGGCCGCTGGCGCCCTGCTCGCGACCTCCTTCATGCTGCTGCTGCCCGAGGCCTTCGAGTCCGATGTGCCTCCTCAGCGCCTGTTTGCCACCGTCCTGCTGTCGTTGGTTTTCTTTTTCCTGCTTGATAAGGCCGAGCTCTGGCACCATGGCCATGAGCATGGCAAGTCTGCGCAGGTCGAGCCGGGGGCGCGCGACGAGGAGGGCGGGGGCCACCACGGGCACCACCATGCGCATCACCATGGGCATAGTCACGGCGAGACCCTCAAGTCCGGCGGCTGGGCGGTGCTGGCCGGCGATAGCCTGCACTGCTTTGCCGACGGTGTGCTGATTGCCTCGGCCTTTATGGCCGACATGAGGCTGGGTGTGCTGGCGGCTCTCGCGGTGTTGATGCACGAAGTCCCCCATCACATGGGCGACCTGACGGTGGTGCGCGCCAGCAGCGACAACCGGCGTGCGGCCCTGATCAAGGTGTCGATGGCCGGCTCGGTCACCGCCCTGGGCGGCTTGGTGGGCTTCTTTCTGGTCGAGCAACTCCACGAGCAACTGCCTTACTTTCTGGTGGTGGCCGCCAGCAGCTTCATGTATGTGGCTCTGGCCGACCTGATTCCCCAGTTGCAAAAACGCCTGAGCATGCGCCAGACCGGCGCCCAACTCTTCTGGCTGGGCCTGGGACTGGGCCTGGTGAGCCTGGCGGCGCAAATCGCGCACAGCGGTCACGGTCACTGAGCTTGCCGGCGCGGTGCCGGCCGACACCGCAACGCGAAGCCCACCCCCCATAGGGCTGCCGCCTGGGCCCGATCATGGCTACAGGTGGCGCAGGCAAGCTGATGACTTGGGCTTCGCCGGCTGATGAGGTCGGTGCCCGGGCAGTTTGTCACTAGCGCCTTTCTTCGTTCGATGATGGAAAGGATGCCCTATGAAACACGAAAACTACCACCGTGCCAGCTTGGCTTTGACCAGCTTGGTATTGGCTCTGCAGGCGCAGCCTGCATTGGCGCAGGGTGAAATCACACCTTCGCCGTCGATGCGGCCGGACACCGCTGCTCGTCCCGGGGGCTTGAGTTCGGTAGACCGAACCTTTCTCTTGCGCGCCTCGGCTGACGAGTTGTTCGAGCTGGAAATGAGCCGCTTGGCAGCGGAAAAATCTACCGCTCCCGACCTGCAAGCCTATGCTAGCAAGCTGGTCGAGCAGCATCTGGCGGTGCAGCAGGAACTTGCTGGCTTGGCCCAATCCAAGAGTTTGACTTTGCCCAATACCCTGAGCGCGGCTCGGCAACGCGAGATCATGAGCTTGCAAAGCCTGTCGGGCGATGACTTCGACCGCCAGTACTTTCAATCGGTGGGTCTGCGGGCGCACCGACAGAACATCAGTCTTTTCAGCGATGCCAGCCTGCGGTCGCAGGATCCGGATGTGCGGGCCTGGGCCAACAAAATGCTACCGGCGCAGGAGCAACATCTGTCGGACGCCCGGGCTCTGCCATCGGCCCGCAGGCTCACTTACACCCCCTTCGACTCGTCGACACCGCAGACAGGGATGTAAGGGCCAGCAGACCGTTGCTGGTGGTGCGTCGCCTTTAGCCGCGCGCCACCGGCCGGGCGGGGTCGCTGCACCACTGGCTCCAGCTGCCCGCAAACAGGGCAGCGCGGCCAAGGCCAGCGATCTCCATGGCCAGCAGGTTGGCGGTGGCGGTCACGCCGCTGCCGCACTGGTGGACCACGGCAGCCGGGTCGTGCCCGCCCAGCAGACTCAGAAATTCTTGGCGCAGCTCCTCGGGCGCCCGGAAGCGACCTTGGGCGTCCATATTGAGGTTGTAGGGCCGGTTCAGGGCGCCGGGGATATGGCCGGCCACCGGGTCTAGGGGCTCGACCTCACCGCGGTAGCGGGGCTCGGCACGGGCGTCGATCACCGTTTGTTGACTTTGGTTCAGCTCACGCTCGACCTGCTCAACGGTTACCAGCGTCGCCCGCGGCGCGTCGAGCGCAAAAGTGCCTGGTAAGGGCTGATGGCCGGACCCGCTCTTGAGCGCGCCGCCAATAGCCTGCCAGGCGGCCAAGCCGCCGTCGAGTACCGCCACCGCCTCATGGCCGCACCACTTGAGCATCCACCACAGGCGGCCGCAGAAGCTGCTGCCTTGTCGGTCGTAGACCACCACTTGCATGCCGGCATTCAGGCCCACGCTGGCCAGCCACTGGGCAAAGCGTTGGCGGTCTGGCAGGGGATGACGACCGCCGCTGGCCGGTGCTGGCTCGGCGGCGCTGCGCTTGTCGCTCAGATCGGTGTCGAGGTCGGCGTAAGTTGCGCCCGGCAGGTGCTCGGCCATGTATTGCTGTCGGCCCACGCCGGGCTTCATCAGGTCGAAGCTGCAGTCAAAAATCTTCAGGGCTGCGCCTTGCTGCAGCAGGGTCTGCAGTTGCTCGGCGGTGATCAGGGTGGTGTGCATGGTGTGTGTGTCTCAGGATTCCTGGGCAGGCGCGCCGGGCACAGTGCGCTCGCGCAGGATGGTCGCAAGGATGCCGCTGGCGGTGATGATCGCCATGCCCAGCCAGGCGATCAGGGCAATCTCGTCGCCGAACAACAGCAGGCTGTAGAGGGCGCCAAATACGATACCACTGTACTGGAGGTTGGCCACAAGCAGGGTGGCGCCTTGGCTGTAGGCGCGGGTCATGCACCACTGACCCAGGGTGGCCAGAGCGCCCATGGGGAGCAGCCACAGGCCTGCCTGCCAGTCCCAGACCGAGATGCCGCCCACCGCCATGCTCAGCGCACCGCAGCCGGTGCAAGCCAGTGCGAAGTAAAACACGGTGCGCTCGGCCGGCTCGCCGAGGCGGCCCAGCGACGTGACCTGAAGGTAGGCCATGGCCGAGACCAGGCCGGACATCAGGCCGACGAGACCGGCGAACAACTGGTTTTGCTCCAATGTTGGCCGCAGGATCATCACCACGCCAGCGAAGCTGGCCAGAACGGCCAGCATCAACGGGCCCTGTTGAGCACTTGGCTGGCCCAGGCGAAGGCCCAGCAACAACTGCCCGCCGATCAGGAAAGCGCCGATCCAGATGCTGCTCATGTAGTTGAGCGTCATCGCGGTGGCCAGGGGCAGGGCGGCAATGGCGTAGTACCAGGCGCCCAGTGAGACCACGCCGCTGACGCTGCGCCAGCCATGGGCTGCGGGCACTGGGGTGCGCCAGTCGATCCGGCATGCGCGCAATGCCACGCCCATGATGAGGGCGCTGATCAGCCCCCGGTAGAACACCAATTCGCCGGCCTGGAAATGGGCGCTGGCGTATTTGACGCACACGCCCATGGTGGCAAAGGCCAGAGAACCCAGCAGCATCCACAGGGCCGCCCGCCGCTGCTGGGCCTGCGCTGGCACAAGCAGTGGATTCAAATGCTTTGGGTGGTTTTGGTGGCGCCCATTTCCCGCCGGTACCACTCGTGAAAGTGCTGCATGCCGTCTTCCATGGGGCTTTGATAGGGGCCGAATTCGTCGTCGCCGCGCTGCAGCAGGGCCAGTCGGCCGGCGTCCATGCGTTGAGCGATCTCGTCGTCTTCGACGCAGGTTTCCATGTAGGCGGCCTGCTGAGCCTCGACGAATTCGCGTTCGAAGGCGCAAATTTCTTCGGGGTAGTAGAACTCGATCAGGTTGAGCGTCTTGTTAGGCCCTTGCGGGTGCAGGCTGCTGACCACCAGCACATGCGGGTACCACTCGACCATGATGTGGGGGTAGTAGGTCAGCCAGATCGCGCCGTACTTGGGCGGCTCGCCCTGACGGTATTGCAGCACCACATCGTGCCATTTTTTGTAGACGTCGGTGCCGGGTTTGCCCAGCTTATCGGACACGCCTACGGTCTGTACCGAGTAATTGCGGCCCATCTGCCAGCGCAGGTCCTCGCAGGTGACGAAGTTGCCCAGGCCGGGGTGGAAGGGGCCGACGTGGTAGTCCTCCAGGTAGACCTCGATGAAGGTCTTCCAGTTGTAGTTGCATTCGTGCAACTGAACCCGGTCGAGCTGAAAGCCGGTGAAGTCCAGATCACTCAAGGCGCCCATGCCGGCCAGATCGCCTGCGATGTCGCGGCCGGTGTCCTCGAAGATCAGGCCGTTCCACGCGGTGGTTTTGTAGCGGTTGAGGTTCAGGCAGGGGTCGGTCTGAAAATGCGGTGCGCCTATCAGCTCGCCGGCGGTGTTGTAGGTCCAGCGGTGCAGCGGGCAGACGATATTGCTGCCCGTGTTGCCGCGCCCCTTGAGCATCACCGCCTGGCGGTGCCGGCAGACGTTGGAGATCAATTCGATGCCGCTGGCGTTGCGCACCAGGGCCCGTCCTTCGGCCTCCTGGGGCAGGGCGTAAAAGTCGCCCACCTCGGGCACAGCCAGGGTATGACCGAGGTACTTCGGGCCGCGGGCGAACAGCTTTTGTTGCTCGCGCTCATAGAGGCCCGTGTCGAAGTAGCTGCTCACCGGCAGCTGGCTGGTCGCTTGCAGCAGTCGAAGGCTCAGATCGGACATGTTGGAGGGCTGTAACGCCGGCAAAGGCCATCGGGGGCTGCGCTGTGCCCCAAGGGCGCGCACAGCCAACTCTCATCTTCCAGCGGGGCTTAGCCCGCCCAAGAGGGCCAAGGATTGTACCCCCGAGGGTCGTCAGGTCCAGTATGGCTGGGGCCTTGGTGAAGGCCGGGTGTCGCCCGCGGAACGATTTGACACATTGCTGTGTAAGGCGCTCTTGGCAGCAGGTCGGCAGAGCCTAGAATGGTTGAGTCCTTAACTCAGGTGAAGAGCCCGATGGCCATGCCAGAACCCAGTGATTCGAGCCCGCCCGTGCCGGTAGCGGCTGATTTTGAGTCGGCCATGCGTGAACTCGAGCAATTGGTGGCCCGCTTAGAGGGTGGCCAATTGGCCTTGGACCAGCTGCTGGGAAGCTACCAACGCGGCACCGAGTTGCTGAGTTTTTGCCGGGGCAAACTCAATGCTGTTGAAAATCAGATCAAGGTGCTTGAAGGCGGTGAGCTCAAGCCCTGGTCGGCTGCTTGAGGGGGGCCCAAGTTGAAGCAAGCTCAAGCGAAAGCAGCCCTGACGACCGAGCCCTCAGCGGCCGGCTTCGACCTGGATTCCTGGATGACAGTCCAGTTGGCCGCGGTGGAGGCGGCCTTGGGGGCTTGGGTGGCGCCGGTGGGCAGCACACCGCCTAGCCTGGCCGAGCCCATGCGTTATGCAGTGCTCGACGGCGGCAAGCGGCTGCGGCCCTTGTTGGTGTTAGCCGCCAGCCAGGCGGTGTCGGGCAAGCCTGAGGCTGCGATGCGTGCGGCCTGCGCGGTCGAACTGATTCACGCCTATTCCTTGGTGCACGATGACATGCCTTGCATGGACAACGATGTGCTGCGCCGGGGCAAACCCACGGTGCATGTGCGCTACGGCCAGGCCAGCGCCATGCTGGCAGGCGACGCGCTGCAGGCTTTGGCCTTTGAGCTGCTGACTCCCGAGGGCAGCTTGGTGCCTATGGCGATGCAGGCCAGCCTGTGCCGCATGCTGGCGCGGGCCGCAGGCGGGCAGGGCATGGCCGGCGGCCAGGCCATCGATCTGGCCAGCGTCGGGCTGGCCATCAGCTCCGAGCAACTGCACGAGATGCACAAGCTCAAGACCGGCGCCTTGTTGCTGGCCAGTGTGATGATGGGCGCGGCCTGCGGCTCGCCTAGCGCTCAGGCGCAGGCTGCCCTGAGCGACTACGGCACGGCCATGGGCTTGGCCTTCCAGGTGGTTGACGATATTTTGGATGTGACCGCCGATTCGCAGACGCTGGGTAAGACGGCCGGCAAGGATGCCGCCCAGGATAAGCCCACCTTCGTCTCACTCATGGGCCTGCAGGCCTCGCGCAATTACGCTCAGGAACTGCTGTCACAGGCCCAAGCGAGCTTGCGTCACAGTCAGCTGCCAGACACCAGAGCCCTGTGGGCGCTGGCCGATAAATTGGTTCACCGCGCGTTTTGACGCGGCCCGATCCTTCAAACGCATCTCAAGGAGCAGACCATGCATCCCTTGCTTGAAACCATCAATAGCCCGGCTGATCTGCGGCGCCTCAAGCGTGCCGATTTGGGCCCGCTGGCCAAGGAGCTACGGTCGTATTTGCTGCAAAGCGTCTCGCGCACCGGCGGGCACCTGAGCTCCAACCTGGGCACGGTCGAGCTCACGGTGGCCTTGCATTACGTGTTCAACACGCCCGAAGACAGGCTGGTCTGGGATGTGGGCCACCAGACCTATCCGCATAAGATCCTGACCGGCCGGCGCGAGCGCATGCCCACGCTGCGCCAGTTCGGTGGCTTGTCGGGTTTTCCGCGCCGCGACGAAAGCGAGTACGACACTTTCGGCACCGCCCATTCGTCCACCTCGATTTCGGCTGCCTTGGGCATGGCCATGGCGGCCAAGCAAAAGGGTGAGCGGCGCCACTCGGTGGCCATCATCGGCGACGGCGCCATGACCGCCGGCATGGCTTTTGAGGCGCTGAACAACGCCGGCGTGACCGACTGCCGCCTGCTGGTGATCCTCAACGACAACGACATGAGCATCAGCCCGCCGGTGGGCGCGCTCAACCGCTACCTGGCGCAGCTCATGAGCGGGCAGTTCTACGCCGCCGCCAAGAGTGTGGGCAAGCAGGTGCTCAAGAACGCGCCGCCGCTGTTTGAGCTGGCCAAGCGCCTGGAGGCCCATGCCAAGGGCATGGTGGTGCCGGCCACGCTGTTCGAGGCCTTCGGCTTTAACTACATCGGGCCGATTGATGGGCACGACCTCGACTCGCTGATTCCCACCCTGGAAAACATCAAGCACCTCAAAGGCCCGCAGTTCCTGCATGTGGTGACCAAGAAAGGTCAGGGCTATCAACTGGCCGAGGCCGATCCGATCGCTTATCACGGCCCGGGCAAGTTCGACCCGGCCGTCGGCCTGACCAAGCCGGCCACCGCGCCCAAGCAGACCTTCACCCAGGTTTTTGGCCGTTGGCTGTGCGACATGGCCGAGCAGGACAAGCGCCTGGTCGGCATCACGCCGGCCATGCGCGAGGGCTCGGGCATGGTGGAGTTTCACCAGCGCTTCCCCGAGCGCTACCACGACGTGGGCATTGCCGAGCAGCATGCGGTGACCTTTGCCGCCGGCATGGCCTGCGAGGGTCTCAAGCCGGTGGTGGCGATTTATTCGACCTTCCTGCAGCGCGGCTACGACCAGCTGATTCACGACGTGGCCCTGCAGAACCTGCCGGTGGTGTTTGCGCTGGACCGTGCCGGCCTGGTGGGCGCCGACGGTGCCACCCATGCCGGTAACTACGACATTGCCTACATCCGCTGCATTCCCAATATGGCGCTGGCCTGCCCGGCCGACGAGAAGGAATGCCGGCAGTTGCTCAGCAGCGCTTTCGAGCAGAACCACCCGGTAGCGGTGCGCTACCCGCGTGGCGCCGGCGCTGGCGTGGCCACCGAGCCGGGCTTGCAGGCCCTGCCTTACGGCAAGGGCGAGATCCGCCTGCAGGGCCGGGGCGTGGCCATCCTGGCCTTCGGCACCTTGCTCTACCCGGCTCTGGAAGTGGCGCGCAAGCTGGGCCTGACGGTGGTCAATATGCGCTGGGCCAAGCCGCTCGATACCGAATTGCTGATGCAAGTGGCCAGCTCGCACGAGGCCCTTGTGACGGTGGAAGAGGGCGCGGTGATGGGGGGCGCAGGCAGCGCGGTGAGCGAGGCGCTGGCGCAGGCGGGCATCAGTCTGCCGCTGTTGCACCTGGGCCTGCGCGACGAATTCATCGAGCACGGCGATCCTGCCCTGCTGCTGGCCCGCCAAGGGCTCGATGCGGCGGGCATCGAGGCTTCGGTGCGCGAGCGCTTTGCGCCTGTGCTGGCCGCCAAGGCCAGCCTCAAGTCGGTGGCCTGAGGTGGCCGGTAAGCCGCTGGCCAGGCTGCGGCCCGGGCTGCGCTGGGGCTGATACGGCATGACGGGCTTTGCAGGCCGAGCGCCCTTGCCGGCCTTGAGCGATACCCAGCAATGGCTGGCAACGCCGCTGGTGCGCCAGGCTGGCCGGGAGGTGCTGTCGCTGGCACTGATGGACGCGCGCAATCACACCCTGCGGCTGCTGGAGGTGTTCGAGCAGGCTCAGGGCTGGTCGGATGCGCCCTCGGCGCAGTGCCCCTCGGTGACCGGCTTGGTCGGCCGCATCGCCTGGTTTCAGGAGCGCTGGATTTTGCGCAATCTGCAGCGCCATCTGGGCGCTCGGTGCGAACCTGGCGCTCCCCGGTTGGCGCCGCTGCGGCCTGAGGCCGACGACTGGTGGGAGGGCCCGAACGCGCTGGCGATGCTCAGCGGGCGGCCCGGCCTGGCCGACTTGCGGGCCGACCTGTTGCAGATTTTGGAGTCCACCCTGGACCTGCTGGCCCTGGCGCCCGAGACCGACGAGGGCCTGTACTTTTTCCGCCTGGCCTTGCACCATGAAGACTTGCAGGGCGAGCGCCTGCTGCAGTGCATGCAGGCTGCGGGGCTGCGACCTGCCCGCGAGTGGGTGCAGGCCTTGACCCCGCGCGCCTTTGCGCCGCGCGAACCGCTGCTGCTGCCGGCCACCCGGGCCCGCCTGGGCAGCGAGGGGCCGGGCTTTGCGTTTGACAATGAGCAAGCAGCCCACAGCTTGTCGGTGCCTGAATTCGAAATCGACGCCCAAGCGGTCAGCTGGGGCCAGTTCGTGGAGTTCGTCGACGATGGGGGCTATGACCGCCAGGACCTGTGGCTGCCCGCAGGCTGGGCCTGGCTGCAGGCCTTGGCTCAGGGCGAGGGCCGCCGCGGGCCGCGCTATGTGGAGCAATTGGGCGCGGCCAGCGGCGCCGTCACCCAGGTCCGATTCGGGCAAGCCACGCGTCCGGCAGCGGGGCAGCCGGTGATGCACCTGAGCTGGTGGGAGGCCGAGGCCTGGTGCCGCTGGGCCGGTCGGCGTCTGCCCTTTGAGTCCGAATGGGAAGTCGCCGCAGTCAACGGCAGTGGGCGCGGCTTTAGCTGGGGCGATGTGTGGGAATGGACCGCCAGCAGTTTTTTCCCTTACGAGGGCTTTGTCAGCGGCCCAGACGCCGCTTATTCGCAAAGTGGCTTTGGCCGCACCAAGGTGCTGCGTGGTGGCTCGCGGGCGAGCCCAGCGCGGCTGAAGTCGCCGCGCTTTAGGAACTTTGCGCCGTCTGAGGCCGACGCGCTGTTTTGCGGCTTTCGATCCTGCGCCTTGTGACGCACCGCTAGACTCTTGGTCCCGGTCGGCTGTGTCCGCGCCGGTGTTGAACCATGAATACCCTCTACGACAGCGTGCTGGCCGCCCTGGGCCTGATGGCAGCGTTCGATCCGCAGCTGGTATCGATCGCGCTGCGTTCGCTGGCCGTCAGCGGCTTGGCCTGCCTGCTGGCTTGCGTGATCGGGCTGCCGCTGGGCGGCCTGCTGGCGGTGCTGCGGTTTACAGGGCGCGGCGCTGTGCTGGCCTGCCTCAATACCTTGCTGGCCTTGCCCTCGGTGGTGGTCGGGCTGCTGGTCTACCTGCTGCTGTCACGCTCCGGCCCGTTGGGCTTTCTGGGCTGGTTGTTCTGCTTTCAGGCCATGGTGCTCGCCCAGACCGTGTTGGTGCTTCCGGTGGTGGTGGCGTTGACGCGCCAGGTCATCGAGCAGGCTGACCGCAGCCATGGCGAGCAACTGGCATCGATGGGAGCAGGCCCGCGCTGGCGCGCTGCGATCTTGCTCTGGGACGAGCGGCACGCACTGGTGACGCTGGTGATTGCCGCGTTTGGTCGGGCGATTTCGGAGGTCGGCGCGGTCATGGTGGTGGGCGGCAATATCGAGGGCTTTACCCGGGTGATCACCACCGCCATCGCCCTGGAGACCAGCAAGGGGGATCTGCCCTTGGCGCTGGCCCTGGGCCTAGTGCTTTTGCTGCTCGTCTTGTCGCTCAACCTCTGCCTGGGCTTGCTGGTGCGCTGGCGGGCTCGGCGAGACGGGCGGGCTGCGTCTCAGGAGCCCTTGTGGATACAGGCGGGGCCGGGATGAGCGCGGCAATCTTGTTCGAGTTGCAGGCGGTCGATCTGCACCTGGGCACGGTGCACGCCTTGAAGGCGTGTGACTTGCGCATCCAGTCTGGCGAGCGGGTGGCTCTGGTCGGTGCCAATGGCGGCGGCAAAAGCAGCTTGCTGCGCTGCTTGCATGGTCTGATCGAGCCCAGCCGTGGCCGTGTGCTGCGCGCATCGGTGCCGCAGGCCATGGTGTTTCAGCGCCCCTGGATGCTGCGCGCTAGCGCGCTCAGCAATGTGGCTCTGGGGCTTTGGCTGCGTGGCATGGCCTGGGGCCAGGCGCGGCTCAGGGCCCGCGAGGCCTTGGAACGGGTGGGCTTGGGGGCGCTGGCCGAGCGCTCTGGTCTGGCCCTGTCGGGCGGACAGCAGCAGCGTTTGGCTCTGGCCCGTGCCTGGGCGCTGCAAGCTCAGGTGCTGCTCCTGGACGAGCCGACTGCCAGCCTGGACCCTGCGGGTAAGCGCGAGGTCGAGCAATTGATGGGCGAATTTGCCGCTGGCGGCATGACGCTGATCTTTGCCACGCACAACCTGGGTCAGGTCAAGCGCCTGGCCGATCGGGTGCTGTATCTGGAGCAGGGGCGCTTGCTCGACGACGCGCCGACGGATCGGTTTTTTGATCCGCAGCGGCCAGGGCCGGCGGCGGCTTTTTTGCGGGGAGATTTGATGTGAAGCACGGGTTTGCAGCTATTCGTAGGGTTCTGTTGGGCAGGGGGTTCTGGCCGGGATTCATGGGTTTGTTCTGGGCCTTGGGTGGCGCTGGCGTGCAGGCTCAGGCGCAGGCGCAGGCGCAGGCGCAGGCGCAGGCGCAGGCGGCGGCGGCGGCGGCGGCGGCGCCGGCGGCGGCGGGCTCTACAGCACCGACCATCGTGCTGGCCTCCACAACCTCTACCGAGCAGTCGGGGCTGCTGGCCCATTTGCTGCCCCAGTTTCAGCGGGCCACGGGGGTGACGGTCAAGGTGGTGGCGGTGGGCTCCGGGCAAGCGATGGACTTGGTGCGGCGCGGTGATGCTGATGTGCTGCTGGCGCACGATCGTGCCGCCGAGGAGGCCCTGGTGACCGAAGGCCATGTGCTCAAGCGCCTGCCGGTCATGTACAACGATTTCGTGCTGATCGGCCCTGCCACCGACCCGGCACGGGCCCGCGGCCGTGATGTGGTGCAGGCTTTGCGCCAGGTGGGCGAGCAGGGCGCGGTGTTCGTCTCGCGCGGTGACCGCAGTGGCACGCATGCGGCCGAGCTGCGCTTTTGGCAGGCGGCCCGGCTTGAGCCGGCCGCCTTGCGCAACTACCGCGCCTGCGGCTGCGGCATGGGGCAGGCCTTGAACATGGCCGCCGGCCTGGATGCTTATCTGCTGGCCGATCGGGGGACCTGGCTGGCTTTTAGCAACCGAGGTGGCCTGAGGCTGCTGGTCGAAGGGGACCCTCGGATGTTCAACCCCTATGGGGTCTTGGTGGTCAACCCCGCCCGGCATCCGCATGTCAAGCACCTGCCGGCGCAGCAACTGGCGGATTGGCTAACCGGGCCTGCGGGGCAGGCGGCCATTGCTCATTTCAAGGTGGCTGGCCTACCCTTGTTCTTCCCCAATGCTGGGGACTCTGGCGGACCCTCGCGCTGACCTTGATGTTGAGCATCTAAAATTCGCTGGTGATTTCGCGTAGCGTTTTTTCTGTTCGCCGCCGCTACTGGGCTTTGATGCTCAGCGTGCTGGCTTTGTGCTCGGCCTTGTTGGCGCCGGCTTCGGTGCTGGCTCAGGGCTTGAGCGCGGGCAAGTGGCAAATACTGTGCGGCGCTGGCGGCGCCGCACCGGCTCAGGATAGCCACGGCCAGGATGACGGGCACTGCGACCTTTGCCTCCTGCCCGGGCCGGCTTTGCCTGCCGGTGCGCAGCAACCGGGCTTGCTACCAGCCCCGCTGTCGGCCCCCCAGGCGTCGGCCAGCGCAGCCGGGCCGACGGCGCGCTCAGCCGGGCCTTTCATTCGCGGCCCGCCGACCTTCTTCAGCGCCTGACCCCTGGCGGTCGGGCCTCGCGCCTTTTCCTTTGCCGTGCTTGTCGATGCTGGCCTTGTCGGCTTGGCGTCGGCCCGGCTGGTTTGGTCCTGCAGGTGCTGCATTGCGCCTGCCTTGAAGAACGTTCCCATGAAAAACCTATCGATTGCAGTGACTATGGCCGCACTGGCCTGGGCTGCGCCGGCTGCAGCTCACATCACCCTGGAACATCAAGCCGCCCATGCGGGCAGTTATTACAAAGCCAACTTCAAAGTCGGTCACGGCTGCGGCGAGTCGCCGATACGCCAAATCGTGGTCCACATCCCGGCCGGGGTGCAGGGTGCCAAGCCTATGCGCAAGCCGGGCTGGGATCTCTTGATCGAGCGGGCCGCTCTGCCCAAGCCTTATCAGGACCATGGCCGTTGGGTCACCCAGGACGTGGTGCGCATCAGCTGGAGTGCCAAAACGGCGGCCGATGAGTTGCCCAACACGCATTACGACGAGTTCGCCCTGCACGCCAAGCTGCCGGAGCAGGCCGGCCCGCTGTATTGGTCAGTCAGTCAGATCTGCGCGCAAGGCCGCATTGACTGGAGCGAAGTGCCAGGTTCAGGCCAAAGCCTGCGTCAGCTGAAGGCGCCGGCAGCCTTGCTGGATCTGCTGCCGGCCTCTGGCGGGCATTCACACTGAAGCTCGCCCCCTTCCGCTGAGGTCTATATTGTTTAAAAAGGAGTTCACCATGTCCCGTTTTTCACTCATTACCGCTGCGCTGGCGGCTGCGATTGCGCTCGCCAGCCCAGTCCAGGCCCAAACCCCTGCAGTCAAGGTCGAATCGGCCTGGGCACGGGTGACCGTGCCTGGCCAAAAAGGCACCGGCGCGTTTATGACCCTGACCGCTGCCCAGGGCTTGCGCCTGGTGGGTGTGCAGTCGCCAGTGGCCGGCGTTAGCGAGATCCACGAGATGAAGATGGAGGGCGATGTGATGCGCATGCGCGCCATCCCCGCACTCGAGCTGCCAGCTGGGCAGGCTGTTGCATTGCGCCCAGGCGGCTACCACCTGATGCTGATGGACCTCAAGCAGGCGCTGGTCAAGGACAGCCAGATCCCGGTGACGCTGCGCTTCCAGGACGCACAGGGCAAGCCCAGCCAGGTGCAGCTGAGCCTGCCGGTCTTGCTGGCCGCGCCGGGCGGAGCCGCACAGGGGGGCGGCGGGCATGGCAATCACAAGGGCCACTGAAGGCCGGCAGGCCCTGGCTGATCTGGGGCGCGTGCTTGTTGTGCTCAAAGTTCAGCCGCCCCGGCAGTTTTTTGTCCTGACTTTGTTGATGAATAAGTCTGACTAGGGTTTCACCTAGAGGCGCCTGAGCTCAGGCGCCGAACAATGGTTCAATCGTTCCGACGGTCGTTCCCTTTGTTTCAAGGGGTGGCAAGGTTGGTCACATTTTTAATCCACCGAGGCAGGACAGGAGAGCACCCGCATGCAAGTCGAACTCAAAATAAACGGAAAAAGCCAGCAACTTGACGTCCCAGCGCACACTTTGTTGGTTCAACTTTTGCGCGAAAAGCTGCTGCTGACCGGCACCCATGTGGGCTGTGACACCGCCCAGTGCGGCGCCTGTACCGTCATGATGAATGGCCATGCGGTCAAGTCCTGCAACGTGCTGGCCGCGCAGGCCCAGGGCGCTGAGATCACCACCATCGAAGGCTTGGCCGCGGCCGACGGCACCATGCACCCGATGCAGGCGGCCTTCAAGGATTGCCATGGCCTGCAGTGCGGCTTTTGCACCACCGGCATGGTCATGAGCGCGGTCGACCTGTGCAACAAACACCCCGGCGCGAGCGAAGGCGAGATCCGCGAATTGCTCGAGGGCAATATCTGCCGCTGCACCGGCTACCAGAACATCGTCAAGGCCGTCCAGCAGGGCGGCCAGGCCATGAAGGCTGCGGCCTGAGCGTTGCTTGTTTTTCGGACTCCTGACATCGCGCAGACCGGTCCGAAACCCTTAATTTTTGGAGTACAGACATGGGTGCATCTGATTTCACCAAGTTGCCGCACATCGGCGAGTCGCTCAAGCGCAAGGAAGACTACCGTTACCTGACCGGTGGTGGTCAGTACACCGACGACATCACCCTGGCGGCTCAGTGCCACGCGGTGTTTGTGCGTTCCCCGCATGCGCACGCTCTGGTCAAGTCGATCAACACCGCCGCCGCCAAAGCTGCGCCGGGTGTTATCGAGGTTTATACCGGCGAGCATGTGGCGGCCGACAAAATCGGCGGCCTGCCTTGCGGCTGGCTGATCACCGATACCGACGGCCAGCCCATGAAGGAGCCGCCGCATCCCATCTTGGCCCAAGGCAAGGTGCGCTATGTGGGCGACCATGTGGCCATGGTGGTGGCGCAGACGCAGGAACAGGCCAAGAATGCGGCCGAGCTGGTGGAGGTCGACTATGAGGTGCTCGGCAGCGCGGTGCGGGTGACCGATGCAGCCAAGGCACCAGCGCTGCACGAGCAGGCGCCCAACAACCATTGCTACAAGTGGGCCATCGGTGACAAGGCCCAGGTCGATGCTGCATTCGCCAATGCGGCGCATGTCACCAAGCTCGATCTGGTCAATAACCGCCTGATTCCCAATGCCATGGAGCCGCGCGCGGCCATCGGCAGCTACAGCCGCGCCAACGATGAGTACACCCTCTACGTTTCCAATCAAAACCCGCACGTCGAGCGTCTCTTGATGACCGCTTTTGTGATGGGACTGCCTGAGCACAAGGTCAGGGTGATTGCGCCTGATGTGGGCGGTGGCTTTGGCTCCAAGATTTACCTCTACGCCGAAGACGTATGCCTGACCTGGGCGGCTAAAAAGCTCAACCGCAACATCAAGTGGACCGCCGAGCGCAGCGAGTCTTTTGTGAGCGACGCCCACGGCCGTGACCATGTCAGCCACGCCGAGATGGCGATGGACAAGGACGGCAAATTCCTCGCCCTGCGTGTGCACACTGACGCGAACATGGGCGCTTACCTGTCCACCTTCGCCACCGCAGTGCCGACCATCCTGTACGCCACCTTGCTGGCCGGCCAGTACGCCACGCCGCAGGTTTATGTCGAGGTCGATGCCTGGTTCACCAATACCGCGCCGGTCGATGCCTATCGCGGCGCCGGTCGCCCCGAGGCCACCTATCTTCTTGAGCGCCTGGTCACCCGGGCGGCCTGGGAAATGGGTCTGGGCCAGGATGAAATCCGCCACCGTAACATGATCACCAGCTTTCCTTACCAGACGCCGGTGGCCTTGCAGTACGACACCGGTGACTTTCCGGCCCTGCTCAAGCGCAGCAATGAGCTGGCTGAAGTGTCCGGCTTTGCCCAGCGCAAGGCGGCCTCTGAAGCCAAAGGCCTGCTGCGCGGCATAGGCTACTCGTCCTACATTGAGGCTTGCGGCATTGCGCCTTCCAACATTGCCGGCGCTCTGGGCGCGCGGGCGGGCCTGTTTGAATGCGGCGAGATCCGGGTGCACCCCACCGGCAGCGTGACCGTTTTTACCGGCTCGCACAGCCATGGCCAGGGCCATGAGACCACCTTCGCGCAGGTGGTGGCCGCTCGCCTGGGCATATCGCCCGATCAGGTCGATGTGGTGCACGGCGATACCGGTCGGGTGCCCTTCGGCATGGGTACCTATGGCTCGCGCTCCTTGGCAGTCGGTGGCACCGCCATCATGAAGGCGCTCGACAAGATCGAGGCCAAGGCCAAGAAGATCGCTGCCCACCTGATGGAGGCCAGCGACGCCGACATCGACTTTGTCGGTGGCGAGTTTGTGGTGCGCGGCACCGATAAGAAAATTCCCTTTGGTCAGGTGGCGCTGACCGCCTATGTCCCGCACAACTACCCGCTCGATAAGCTCGAGCCCGGGCTGAACGAGACGGCCTTTTACGACCCGACCAACTTCACCTTCCCGGCAGGCACTTACATTTGCGAAGTCGAGATCGATGCGGCCACCGGCGTGGTGCGTCTGGACCGTTTCACTGCGGTCGACGATTTTGGCAATATCATCAACCCCATGATTGTGGAAGGACAGGTGCACGGCGGGCTGGCTCAAGGCATAGGACAAGCCCTGCTCGAAAACTGCATTTACGACCCCGAGTCGGGCCAGTTGCTGACCGGCTCCTTCATGGATTACGCCATGCCGCGCGCCGGCGATATGCCCCATTTCAAGCTCGACACCCTGACCACCCCTTGCACGCATAATCCTTTGGGTGCCAAGGGCTGCGGTGAGGCGGGCGCCATCGGCTCGCCGCCGGCGGTAATGAATGCGGTGCTCGATGCCCTGCGCCCCCTGGGCGTCAAGGATCTGGACATGCCGGCCACGCCCGCCCGGGTCTGGCAAGCGATTGCCCAAGCCAAGCACTGAACGCGACAAGATCAGGAGAAAACCAAGATGTATCCCTTTACCCTCGAACGCCCGACCTCCACCGCCGACGCAGTCAAGCTGGCCACCGCCGGTGGCCGTCCCCTGGCCGGTGGTCAAACCCTGCTGGCTTCCATGAAGCTGCGCCTGACCAGTGCCGACCAGCTGGTCGACCTGGCCGGTATCAAAGACCTGACCGGCATCTGCCGTGATGGTGACGCCCTGGTCATCGGCGCCATGACCCGGCATGCCGACGTGGCCAGCAATGCTGAGGTCAAGGCCCTGATCCCGGCCCTGGCCGATCTGGCCGGCAATATCGGCGACCGGCAGGTGCGTGCCATGGGCACCCTGGGCGGTTCAGTGGCCAACAACGACCCGGCTGCCTGCTACCCCAGCGCGGTGCTGGCCCTGGGCGCGACCATCCACACCAACACCCGCAAGATCGCCGCTGACGACTACTTCAAAGGCATGTTCAGCACCGCTCTCCAGGACGGCGAGTTGATCACCGCTATCAGCTTTCCCATCCCCAAGCGGGCGGCCTACATGAAGTTCAAGCAGTCGGCCTCGCGCTTTGCCATGGTCGGTGTGTTCCTGGCCCAATTTTCCAATGGGGTGCGGGTGGCTGTGACCGGTGCGTCCAGCGACGGCGTCTTCCGCCACGCCGGTCTGGAGCAGGCCCTGTCAGCCAACTTCACGCCGCAGGCAGCCGCCGGCGTCAAGATCGACGCCAGCGGGCTCAATCAAGACATCCACGGCACGGCCGCCTACCGGGCCAACCTGATCAGCGTGCAGACTCAGCGTGCTGTGACCAAGGCGCTGGGCTGAGCGTCGGCGGCTCGCGCCGCTGATTCCTGAAAAACGCCCCCTCAGTGGGGCGTTTTTCATTCGCGTACCTTGTTCGCGCGGATGGGTATTGGTGTGCTCAAGCCTGTGCCATCATGTGCAGGTGGCTGCCAGCTGCCGCGTCAGCAGTGTGGCCGAGATCTCTCGGCAGCCACTCACATTTTGGCCGGCCCACAGGGGTGAGAAATCGCTACTGCCCTGGCTCTCGGCCATGCTGCGCAAGGCGCTGATCGCAGCCGTGGCCAGCGGAAAGGGCGGGGCGAGCGGGCTCATCGGTCCGAGCTCGTGCATCAGGCGATTGACGATGCCGCGCGCGGGGCGTCCGCTGTAGACGTTGGTCAGCGCGCTCAGGCGGGCAGCTGGGCTCTGTAGGGCCGCTCTGTGGACCGCGCTGGTGCCGGCTTCCGTGCACAGCAGGTAGGCGGTGCCGATTTGCACCCCTGCCGCACCCAGGCTCAGTGCGGCAGCCACTGTTTGTGCATCAGCGATACCGCCCGCGGCGATCACCGGGACTTTGACGGCCTTGACGATCTGCGGCAACAGGGCAAAGGTGCCCATCTGGCTGTGCAGGTCTTTGGTGAGAAACATGCCACGGTGGCCCCCGGCCTCCAAGCCTTGCGCGATGATGGCATCGACGCCGCGCTCTTGCAGCCACTGGGCCTCTTCGACGGTGGTGGCTGAGGACAATACCCTTGCGCCCCAGCGCCGCAGTCGCTCGAGCAGCCCGGGCGCAGGCAGCCCGAAATGAAAGCTCACCACCGGTGGCTTGAAGGCCTCCAGGACCGACGCCGCCTCAGCATCAAAAGGCTTGCGGCTGGGCCCCGCACCCGGATCTGGCGGATCGATGCCCAGTTCGGCATGGTAGGGTGCGAGCGTTTGTCGCCAGAGGGCCTGCGCATCATCGCAGGGCGGGGGCTGGGTGTGGCAGAAGAAGTTGACGTTATAGGGTCGGTCGGTGGCCGCCTGTATGGCCTTGAGCTCCTGCCTTATGGCGTCCAGTCCCAACATCGCACAGGGCAGCGAACCCAGCGCGCCGGCCCCGCAGACAGCAATCGCGAGCGCGCTGCCTTGGGCCCCGGCCATGGGAGCCTGGATGATGGGCAGTTCCAGCCCCAGCATGTCTTGCAGTGCGGTCAGCATGGCGGGGGAGATTAACCGATCTGCCGCCGATGCCGGTCGCCTAAGTCGTGCAGGTGCTCAGGCCTGCTCAGACCCGCGCCAGTCCCAACAAGTGGGCCACGTCTTTGAAAAAGATGCGCACATGGGCCATGGGCTTTTTGCGGGTGAGCTTCTTGTTCATGTAGGACTCAAAGGTCAGGGTCTGCACGTCTTTGTCTTCGCAGATCTTGACGAAGCGTTCGCGGCGGCGGTCGGTGGTGTACCAGAACCACTGCATCATGCCCAGCACCCAGAACACGGTGCCGTGCTCTTTCATGAAGCGTTTGCGGGCGAGTTTGAGGGCGGCGCCCTGACCGGTAGCCAGCATCTCGTGCGCAGCTTCAGCGGCCAGTTGGCCGCCGAGCATGGCGTAGTAAATGCCTTCGCCTGAAGCTGGGGCCACCACCCCGGCGGCGTCGCCGGCCAGCACCACATCGCGGCCGTTGTCCCAGCGGGGCAGGGGCTTGAGCGGCAGCGGCGCGCCTTCACGGCGCAGCGTTTCAGCCCGGTCGAGACCGCTCATGCGGCGCAGCAAGGCGGTGGCACCCTTGAGTGAAAAACCCTTGTCGGCGCTGCCCGTGCCTATGCTCAGCGTATCGCCGTGCGGGAACACCCAGCCATAAAAATCGGGCGAGACTTGGCGTTGGTAGAACACATCGCAGCGGGTGGCGTCGTAGCCGGCTGGTTTGTACTCGGGCGCGCGCACGATCTCGTGGTAAGCGAAGACGAATTTGCCTTTGTGAGCCCCTGGGACTTCCTGCTTAGCCACCTCGGAATTGGCACCGTCGGCGCCGATGATGCAGCGGGCCCGCACCGTCTCTGGCGTGCCCTCGCCCTTGGTCTGGGGCGGGCGTGCAAGGTAGTGGACCACCGCCGTGCCGTCAGGCTCGCGGCTGATGTGCGAGAAAGTGCCGGTGCGACGCTCGGCACCGGCACTGGCCGCGCGTTGGCGCAGCCATTCGTCGAATTCGTCGCGGTTGACCATGCCGACAAAGCCGTTGTCGATCGGAATGTCGACCCTGTGGTTGGACGGCGCGATCATGCGGGCGCATTTGGCCTTGGCCACCAGCAGCTCATCGGGGATGTCGAAGTCGCGAATCAGGCGCGGCGGGATGGCGCCCCCGCAGGGCTTGATGCGGCCGGCGCGGTCGAGCAGCAGCACGCGGTGGCCGCGCCGTGCCAGCTCTTGCGCGGCTGTAGCACCGGCGGGGCCGCCGCCGACGATCACCGCCTCGTAGATGTCCTGGGAGTTCATGGGCTGCCTTTCCGTGTTGTCGGTGTTGCGGGTTTAAGTTTCATGGGCCACTTGCAGCGCCGCTGCTCGAGGCGCAGGCGCCGGGTCGCGGCTGCTGTGGGCGACCGTATTGACCCGAATCTTCCAGGCCAGGGCGGCAGAGACCAAGAACATCAGGCCCTCTAGGGCAAAAACGCTGCTGTAGGCCGAGCCATCTGAGGTCATCAGCCAGTGGGCAATGTCGCTGGCCACCGTGCCCAGCAGGCCGCCAATGCCGAAGGCCAGGGCCTGGGCCGCGCCCCACAGGCCCATGCGCACGCCTTCGCGGCCGCCCTGGCCCTGTCCGGCCATGCGCATCATGGAGCCGATGGCGCCGATTGAAAACGCGCCATTGGCCACGCCCAGCAAGAACACATTGGCTTTGAGCGGCCAGCCTGGCCCGACCAGGCCGGCCAGGGCGAGGGCGGCCATGGCCAGCGCCGATGCGATGCAACCGCCCACGGTCCAGGCCCGCAGTGAGCCTATGCGCGTGGCCCAGGCTTTGCCGGCGTTACGCGCCGCCAGCAAGCCAGCACCGGCCACCATCAGCATGCCCAGCAAAACGCCGCCGTGTTGCACACCCGACAGCTTGGTCGAGGAGCCTGGCGTGTAGCCAAACACACTGCCGGCAAAGGGCTCAAGGATCAGGTCCTGCGCGCTGTAGGCGAGCATGGAGACGAAGACAAAAATGGTGAAGCGCCGCGCGGCTGGCTCGCGCCAGACTTGATCGAGCGCCTGCCGAAACCCCACTTTGGTGTCCTTCGCTGCGGTGCTGCTTGTCCGGTCGGCCGGCTCGCGCTCGATGCCCAGCACCGCTGCGATGGTAATCAGCACCGTCAGGCCGCAGATGCTGGCAGCCACCTGCAGCAGCCGTTCGGGCGAATAAGGATCGAGCCAGTGACCGGCCAGACCGGCGGTCAGGGCGAAGCCAGCGATCATCATGATCCAGACCAGCGTGGCTGCCGGGCCGCGCCGTTGGTCAGGCACCGACTTGGCCAGCGTCACCAGCACGTTGGTGCCGCAGGCGCTGACGCCGGTGCCAATCAATACAAAGCCCAGCACCGCCAGGCTCAGGCCGGCCGCTCGGTCTGTCTGCGCCCAAACGGTACCCAGCGTGGCGGTCATGCCGCCCAGGGCCAATACCACCATGCCACCGATGATCCAGGGGGTGCGGCGTCCGCCCGTGTCCGAGCCATGGCCCATGCGCGGGCGGGAAATTTGTACCAGGTAATGCAGGGCCACCATCAGGCCGGGCAGCACCGCCGCCAGGCCAAGCTCGACCACCATCACCCGGTTCAGCGTAGAGGTGCACAGCACCACCACCGCGCCCATACAGGCCTGCACCAGGCCCAGCCTGGCCACGCCGGTCCACCCGATGTCCTGTGTCATGCTGTGCCTCCCAGGCCGCGCAGTGCGAATGCGCTGACCATCATGCCCGCGACAAACAGCGGTACGCCAAAGCCGCTGTACCACAGGGCCTTGGCGATGGGCTCGCGCAAGAAGCGGCGCATCATCAAGGCCTGAGCCGCCAGCAGGGCCGCCACCGCCAAGGCGTGGCCGCTGCGCTCCCAACTGATCAGCAGGACAATCACTGCTACCTGAGGCAGGGCCATGAACCAGCAGGCCACCCGTGCGGCGCGATCGACCCCGAGCTGTACTGGCAGCGAGCGCACGCCCATCTGCTTGTCGCCCTCGATGGCCTTGAAATCATTGAGCGTCATGATGCCGTGGGTGCTGGCGCTGTAAAGCGCAGCCAGGATCAGCGACTGTCCGCCCGGCATGGCGCCGCCGGCCATGACCGCCGCGCCGGTGATCCAGGCAATGCCCTCGTAGCTGATGCCGCAGGCCGCATTGCCCCACCAGCCGTTTTCCTTCAGGCGCAGCGGCGGCGCGCTATAGGCCCAGGCCAGCAGCAGGCCCAACATCGCTGCGCCAAAGCCCCAGGGGCCCAGGGCCGTAGCCACCAACAGCGACACCCCGGTCCAAGCGATGGCCAGGTACAGGCCCCAGCGGCCGGGGATGCGCCCGGAGGGGATGGGCCTATGCGGCTCGTTGATCGCATCGACGTGACGGTCGAACCAGTCGTTGACCGCCTGACTGGTCGCGCAAACCAGCGGTCCGGCCAGGGCCACCCCGATCAGGGCCAGGCCCCAGCGTCCGTCCATGGGCAGGCCCGATGCCACCACGCCGCAGGCGAAGGCCCACATGGGGGGAAACCAGGTGATGGGCTTGAACAGTTCGGTGACTGCAGAAAGGGCAGGGCGCGCCATGCACCTTTTGTAACCTGGACATAAGTAGTTGTCAACCAGAGTTGACACATGGCGGGTTTTCCCGGGTGTCTGAGTGTTGGTTTCGCCGCCTCCGCCTTGAGTCTCAAGGGCAGTCACAGGTCTGGGCTTGGGGCCCTCGCGGGCTCAGGGGCCTACCCCATTTACGCGGCACACAGCACTCAAACATGCCCCTCAAGCTAGAGCGAGCCTTAAGCGCTAAGACCTCAACGCACTTGCAGGCGGTTGATGTACTCCAGCAGGCTCAGAATGCGCGACCGCACCAGCGCCTGCGGGTCATAGGGCGTGGGCGAATCGGTGAAGTACTGGCCGTCTTCCAGCCTGTATTCGCGGCCCCACACCGGCATTTCCCGGGTGCCGTGAACGGGCAGGCCCTCGCCTTCAATCACCTGATAGAGCCTTTGGAAGGGAAATACGCCCTGATTGGTGCGGCTCAGCTGTGTCAGGTCGGGTGGGTTCTTGATCAACAGCCCGGCCAGCACACCATCGCCCTTGCCGCTGGCGCCATGGCAGCTGGCGCAGCTGCGTTCATACTCGCGCCTGTCGAAGTCTCGGCTGCCGATATCGCGCGGACTCAGGACAGTGCCAGGCCGACTGGCAGCACTGGACGCTGCACTCTGGGCATAGGCTGGGGGCAGGGCGGTCAGTGCCACGAGCAGCGCTGCTGCGACCTGAAAGCGTTGGGGGGTATGCGACATCGGGTGGCCTCCTGTGCACTCAGTGTGCGAGGCTCCGGGTGTTCGCTGCGGGTATCGACTTCGGTAGGTGTTGTCAGCGCGGGCCGACAGCTGCGATCAGGACAGCCACCCTCAGTCCACTGCGCTGCGCTCCGAGCGCAGCCAGGTGTAGGTCAGGCCTAGCCCCAGAGATGCGCCATTGGTTTTTTTGACCAAGGGGCTGCTTTCGTTGGCGGCGCCGGCCACGCTGTCGATGCGGCCAAAGCCAAAGATACGCCAGTCGCGCGACAGCTGGTGCCCCACGGACGCGTTCAGCCGCCAGGCCACCAGGCCGCTTTGTGCCTCATAGCTCGGGCGGCTGGGCAAGGCGTACTGGGGGGCTACCCCGTAAAAGGTTTGGGCCAGGCGTTTGTCGGCCACGATGGCGCTCACGCTGGCGGCGTAAAACCACCCTGCGCTGGCCCGGCGTTGGTACACCAGTTTGGGCTCAAAGGCCATACCGCGGTGGGCGGCCCCGTCGCTCAGGTCAAACACGCCGCGCAGCGGCAGCTCCACACGCCAGCCTGCGCCGGCTTGTTCTTGGCCCAGCTTCCATTTCACGCGGGGGCCAAATTCAATCAGCGTGCCCAGCCTGGGCATGCCTTGGCGCTCGTCTATTTCATCAGACCGTGCCCCGAAGGAGCCGGCCACGCCAATGTCAAGCTCCATGCGCTCAGTTTTGATGGCGCGCAGGCCCGCCGTGTCTCGGTCGGCGCGCAAGATCTCGCCACGGTACACAAAGTAGGGCAGCGCCAGCCCGCGCGAGACCTGGGCGCTGGCGCCCGGGTAGGCTTGCTGGGACACGCCAACACCGGCTGCGCCCAGCTCCCACAGGGACTGCGTTCTTGCGGTCTGAGCCAGGGCGGGCGTGACCGCCAGGGTCAGCGCTAGGCCGGCGATGGTCAGGCAAGGGATGGGCAATGCGCGCATGGGGAGATCCTTCTCAGTGAATCGCCATTTTGCCCATGCGCAGCCCGGTATGGGTCCGAGGGGATAAGCGCCATCGAACACGCTTTCCGTGCGTGGATCGGAACGGCGAAGACACTGCAGCCGTTCAGGGGATCCCCGCAGGTGTGCAATCGGGTGCTTGGCGCTCTCACCGAAATGGTGGGCTTCAAAAACGCGAGCAAGCGCCGTTTCTAGGCTCAGTGTGCGAAGTGCCGTGCTACCGCTGCGGACATCGACTTTGGCTGATGCCGTCAGCGCCGGCCGACAGGTGCGATCAGGAAAGGCGCGGTGGGGTGCCGGCCGGGTCGGCTGCGCCGTCGGCGCTGCCATCGACCAGGTCGAAGCGGCGCAGCTTGATGTACAGGCTTTGGCGCGACAGGCCTAGCATTTCGGCGGCCGATGCCCGGTTGTCGCCGGTCAGCTGCAGGGCCGCTTCAATGCACAACTGTTCGATGAGATCGGTGGTCTCGCGCACGATGTCCTTGAGCGGCATGCGACCGACCAGCTCGGTCATCTGGCTGGCTGAACGGGGCAGCTCGCGCGGCGCGCGAACGTCGGGGCTCAGGCGCCGACCCATGTCGCGGATGGTAAAGCCCAGGCACTTGTCCGGACCGTTGGTGATGGCCACCGCAGAAATTTCAACCTCGGCGGTCGAGCCCAGCTCGCCGCGCATTTGGGTGGCGTACAGGCGCACCGTGCCGTGCTGGCGCAAATTGGTCAGCAGCACGCGCAGATCGACGCCGGATCGGCCCAACCAAGCGTCGAGCAGAACGCCCCTGGCCAGGTCGGCATTGCCGAGCTCGGCCAGGTCGACAAAGGCTCGGTTGACCGTCAGCACCCGTCCATCCAGGTCGGTGACAGCCATTGCGTCGGGGGCCTGCTCCATGACACTGGCCAGCAGCTGGTGGCCAGTCGGGGCCAGCGGTGCCGGTGCGGCACCCGCCTGCGTGCACAGTCGCAGCAAAAACTGCAGGGTTTGGTCTTCGCGAAACTGCGAGGCCGAGGCCATGAATTCCTGCGCGTTCTTCAGCCGCACCAGTACTGGCTCGGCCCGTCCGGTGCTGCGCAGCCGCTCCAGCATGTCGCGCAGGGCGCGCAGGCTTGCGGGCTCGAGTTTGTCGCTCAGGCTCAGGGTGGCGGCGTTGGATTTTTCGCCGAGCAGGTTTTGCGCGGCCGGGTTGATTTCGGTGATCTTGTCGAGCGCGCCGTCAAGGATCAGGACGGGCTCGCTGGCCAGCTGAAACAGCAGGCGGTAACGGGTTTCAGCCTGGCGCAGCCGCCAGTAGTCGCGTTCCATCGACAGTTGGGCGGTGACCAAGCGCTGCTGCAGCATCACCTGCGGACGCAGGTCCCGGGCAAAGGCGATGCTGTAGCGAGCAGTACGCGCCTTGGCGGTGCCCGATGGGGCAATTTGAACCACCGAATAGGCCAGAGGCAGATCATTGCCGTCTGGCAGGGTGTGATTGATATGCCGCCAGGGGCCGGCAGGGTCAGCTTTGCCGGGATTGAGCAGGGCTTCTACCTTGGGCTGGCTTTCGACAGTCACCGTCTCGGACCAGGTTTTGCCGCGCCAGTTCTGGCAGCCCTGGGCGATCAGCTCGTCACCGCTGAAGGCCAGATCAACGATGACGCCTTTGGCGTCCACCAGCAGCACCACATCGGCCGAGGCGCTGAGCAGCTGTGCCAGGGCTTCAGGCTCCATACCGGACAAGACCTCGACAGCTTTGTCCAGGTACCTGTCGGTCAGGAGGTTTTGCTCTGTGGCCATGGGCTTTCTTTCGTCCGATTCGGGGGATGCGCTGGCAAAGGTCCGCAGGCCCTAGGGCTGCAGGCTGACTCGTTTGAGCAGGGATTTGGCCAGATCAGGCGCGGTGTCTGCATCCAGCATGACAGCATCGGCGCTGACCTGATCGGCAAGCTTGGGCTCGAGCATGAAGGCCACACCTCCAACAATCGTCAGGATGTGAGGGTTCATGCTGGCGCGCCGGATCTGGCTGATGCAGTCATTGAGTCTGCCGATCTGCGCCACATTGCCCAGACTTAGCCCGACCACATCAAACCATTCCCGCTCGACCAGTGCCGATAGCGAGCCGGTGGGTTGTATGAAGCTGGTCGATACATCCCAGCCAGCGCGGTAGAAGAACTCGGCCACCAGCGACAGACCAAAGGTGTGCTGCTCTCCGGGGCTGGGCAGCAAAAGAATCCGCCGCTGTGGATCCGTCCCTTCGCTGAGCCGCCCGCTCAGCCCAAAGGCTGCACTGTTGGCCCTGAGCAGTTGCTGTAGCCTTCCCATGGCGACGGTGACTTCTGTGAAGCTGCAAATATCGCAGGTCCAGTACTCACCCAGTTTGCGCGCCACAGGCGTGAGCAGGTCCAAGAAGACAGCTTGTACCGAAGCGCCGCGCTGACGCAGCGCGGCCACCCATTCATGCAATGCCTTGTCTTCCGCGTGCAGCACCAAGTGGGTGAGTTGATCGACGTCGCCCTCGTTGATGAAGGTGGCGACTGGCCGTGACCCGGGCTCGGCAGCGCCGTGGGCCAGTACCAATCTTGGGATGATTTCACTGGCGACGGCGCGGGCCAGCAGCACGGTTTGCTCGCCCTTGTGAAGCAGTCCACCCGCCCCACCAGTTGGCGTAGGTATGTTGGACAGGCTTTCCTGCACCGGTGAAGATTTGTTTTTTTTGCCTATCGAGCCCATCGCGGTCTCCTTGCGCACCCAGTCACTGCCGCGGACTTGGGCGCATGAGTTCCTGACTGAGGGTCTTCCAATTCAAGGGCTCGAGGATCTCGCCCAAAAGCATGGTCGGCAGTCGGTGGAACAGTCCACAAGCTTGTTTTTACTTGTTAGGGGGAGCCAGGTCAAAGGTTTTTTTGCAAAAACCGGAGATTTCCGGCTCTTTGTTGTCAAAATAAATATACGTCAATTAAAGTTGACACAACAGCCAGACCCGACTAAATTGCTGGCATTACGGCAGAAATGACACTCAAAACAAAGAGACAACCCATGCGGCCTGAGACACCGCGCCCGCCCGCCCGGCGGCCGCTTTACACCCCGCAGGAGCGCCAAAGGCGCGATGCCAGCGCTTGGACCTGGGTCCAGGGGCTGCTTGCGCCAGTGCAGTTTCTCGTCTTTTTGGTAAGTCTTGGTTTGGTGCTGCGTTTCCTCTGGACCGGGCAGGGGCAGGCTGCGGCCGAATGGTCCATCGTGGTCAAGACCCTGGTGCTCTACACCATCATGATCACCGGTTGCATCTGGGAGAAGGTGGTGTTCGGGCAGTACCTGTTTGCGCCCGCCTTCTATTGGGAAGACGTTTTCAGCATGCTGGTGTTGGCCCTGCACAGCGCCTACCTGGTGGCCCTGTTCAAAGGCCTGCTCGAGCCGCAGGCGCTGATGGGGCTGGCCCTGGCCGCCTACGCGGCCTATGTGATCAATGCCGCGCAGTTCCTGATCAAGCTGCGGGCGGCGCGGCTGGACGCCGCAGCCCAGTCGGCCAGTCCTCAGGCTGAACAAAACCAGGGGGTGCCCGCATGAGCCCGGTGATTCCTTTGCGCGCCGAGGCGGCCGCCTGCCAGGACATGCCCGTGCTGCGCGAACGCGGCCAGCGGGAGGTTTTCTGTGGGCTGACCGGCATCATCTGGCTGCACCGCAAGATCCAGGACGCGTTTTTCCTGGTGGTCGGCTCGCGCACCTGCGCGCACCTGCTGCAGTCGGCAGCGGGCGTGATGATTTTTGCCGAGCCCCGGTTTGCGACCGCGATCATCGACGAGCGCGATCTGGCGGGCCTGGCCGATGCCAATGAAGAGCTCGACAAGGTGGTTCAGCGCCTGCTCTCGCGCCGGCCCGAGATCAAGCTCTTGTTTCTGGTCGGCTCTTGCCCTTCCGAGGTGATCAAGCTCGATCTGTCCCGTGCTGCCACCCGCTTGTCGGCGCAATTTTCCCCCCAGGTGCGGGTGCTCAATTACTCGGGCAGTGGCATTGAGACCACTTTTACCCAGGGCGAAGACGCCTGCTTGGCCGCCCTGGTGCCCGAACTGCCCAGGGTGCCGCAGGCCGCGGCCGAGCAGCCTGAGTTGCTGGTGGTCGGCACCCTGGCCGATGTGGTGGAAGACCAGTTTCAGCGGCTTTTTAATGAGTTGGGCGTACAGGTGCGGTTTTTCCCGCCGCGCCGGGCCGGCGATATGCCGGCCATCGGCCCCCAGACCCGCTATCTGCTGGCCCAGCCCTTTCTGGCCGATACCGCGCGGGCCCTGGAGGCGCGGGGTGCGCAGCGGCTGGCGGCGCCTTTCCCGCTGGGCGAGGAGGGCACCACAGCCTGGCTGAAAGCCGGTGCGAGTGCCTTCGGTATTTCTGATCAGCGCTTTGAGCAGGTAACCGCCGGGCCGCGCGAGCGGGCTCGTTCGGCCCTGGCCCGGCAGCGCGCTCTGCTGAGCAGCAAATCGATTTTCTTTTTCCCGGATTCGCAGCTCGAAATCCCGCTGGCCCGCTTCGTCTCGCGTGAACTGGGGATGCGGCTGACCGAGGTCGGCACGCCCTACCTGCACCGACAGCACCTGTCTGAAGAGCTGGCGCTGCTGCCGGCCGGGGTGCAACTGTCGGAGGGCCAGCATGTGGAGCAGCAAATTGACCGCTGCCGCAGCAGCCGGCCCGATATCGTGGTCTGCGGACTGGGCTTGGCCAACCCGCTGGAGGCTGAGGGCCTGACCACCAAATGGGCCATCGAACTGGTTTTCACCCCTATCCAGGGCTATGAGCAGGCGGCTGATCTGGCCGAGTTGTTCAGCCGCCCCTTGAACCGGCGCTTGCGCCTGGCGGCCTAGGAGCATTCATGCAGCTGACGCTCTGGACTTACGAAGGACCTCCCCACGTGGGCGCCATGCGTGTGGCCACGGCGCTGACGGATGTGCACTACGTCCTGCATGCGCCTCAGGGCGACACTTACGCCGATCTGCTGTTCACCATGATCGAGCGCCTGCCGCGCCGCCCACCGGTGACCTACACCACCTTCCAGGCGCGTGACCTGGGTGGCGACACCGCTGAGTTGTTCAAGACCGCTGCCCGCGAGGCCTTCGAGCGCTTCGCTCCCAAAGCCATGATGGTGGGTGCTTCGTGCACCGCCGAGCTGATTCAGGACGACCCCGGCGGTCTGGCCAAAGCCCTGGACCTGCCGGTCCCGGTGGTGGCGCTAGAGTTGCCCTCGTACCAACGCAAGGAAAACTGGGGCGCGGCCGAGACTTTCTACCAGATGGTGCGCCACCTGTCGGCCGCTCCAGCGCGGGCGCAGCGCCAGCCTCTGGCCAGCGACAGGCGCCCGAGCTGCAACATCCTCGGACCGACGGCGCTGGGATTTCGTCACCGCGACGATGTGCATGAAATCCGCAACTTGCTCGACGAGTTGGGCATTGATGTGCGGGTGGTCGCGCCGCTGGGGGCCAGCGCCGCTGACCTGGCCCGCTTGCACGAGGCCGATTTCAACGTGGTGCTCTACCCAGAAACCGGCATGAGCGCCGCCCTGTGGCTGCAGCGTCAGTACCAGCAGCCCTTTACCCGTGTGGTGCCTATCGGCGTCAATGCCACCCAGGACTTTGTCAAGGAAGTGGCTGAGCTGGCCGGCATGGAGCAGGTCCCTGATCTGCGCCAGAACTCGCGCGCCGGCTGGTATTCCCGTTCGGTCGATTCCACCTACCTGACTGGCAAGCGCGTCTTCATTTTTGGTGACGCCAGCCATGTGGTTGCGGCCGCCCGTGTGGCTGCGCAGGAGATGGGTTTTACCGTGGTGGGCCTGGGCACCTACAGCCGTGAGTTTGCCCGTGAGGTGCGCGATGCCGCCAAGCGCTACGGCTGTGAGGCATTGATCACCGACGACTACCTGGAGGTGGAAGAGCGCATTGCCGAACTGCAGCCCGAGTTGGTGCTGGGCACGCAGATGGAACGCCATATTTCCAAGCGTCTGGGCCTGCCCTGCACTGTGATCTCGGCGCCCATCCATGTGCAGGACTTTCCTGCACGCTACTCGCCGCAGATGGGCTTTGAAGGCGCCAATGTGCTGTTCGATACCTGGGTGCATCCGCTGATGATGGGCCTGGAAGAGCACCTGATCGGCATGTTCCGCGGCGACACCGAATTTCACGAGGACGCTGCGCCCTCGCACCTGGGCCGTGCCGGCATGCCGGCCGCAGCCCGCAGCCCGGCGCAGCCACAGACTGAGCCTGCTCAGCTTTTCCAGGTCTCCCCCGAGCCGACTCTGTCCCCGACCTTGCCCCCGACTGTGTCCCCGACCTTGTCCCCGACCTTGTCCCCGACCTTGTCCCCGACTGTGTCCCCGACTGTGTCCCCGACTGTGTCCCCGACTTCAGTTGCGCCCGCAGCGGTCGCTGAAGGCGCCGTGGTCACCACCTGGGGTGTTGATGCGGAAAAGGAGCTCAAGAAGATCCCCTTCTTCGTACGGGGCAAGGCCAAGAGAAACACCGAGCTCTACGCCCGCGAGCGTGGGGTGCCTGTCATCACTGTGGACACACTGTACGATGCCAAAGCTCATTTCAGCCGCTGAAAGCCGAGCCGCCGCCCGCCACCTGAAGGCAGGAGGGACAGGTCCGCTCATGCGGGTCGTGCTGGTGACCATGGACAGCCATCTGGCCAGCGCTGCCGAGCGCGCTCTGGCTCAGTTGCAGCGCAGTGTGCCGGGTCTGCAGATGCGGGTCCATGCGGCTTCGGAGTGGGGTCATGACGCTCAGGCCCTGGACCGCTGCCTGAGCGATATCGCCGAAGGTGACATCGTCATTGCCACCATGCTCTTCATGGAGGAGCACTTTCTGCCCGTGCTGCCAGCGCTGCAGGCTCGGCGCGCGCATTGCGATGCCATGGTCTGCCTGATGTCGGCCAGCGAAGTGAGCAAGCTCACCCGCATGGGCAAGTTTGATATGCAGGCGCCCAGCAGCGCGCCGATGGAGTTTCTCAAAAAGCTGCGCGGCAAGAGCGCGCAGGTCGGCCAGATGAGCGCCGAAGAGAAAACCAGCGCCGGCGAAAAGCAGATGAAGATGCTGCGCCGTCTGCCCAAGATCTTGCGCTTCATTCCGGGCACCGCCCAGGATGTGCGGGTTTATTTCTTGGCCATGCAGTACTGGCTGGCCGGCTCGCAGGACAACATCCAGGGTCTGGTCAGCATGCTGGTCGATCGCTACGCCGCTGGCCCGCGTGCTGCGCTGCGTGGCCTGAAGGTAACGCCGCCGCTCGAATACCCCGAGGTGGGCGTCTACCACCCCCGGCTCAAGACCGAGACCAGCCAGCGCCTGTCGCAGCGACTGTCCGACTTGCCCCGCACCGCCACCAGCGGCACCCAGGGTACGGTGGGTGTTTTGCTCCTGCGCTCTTACGTGCTGGCCGGCAACACCGCCCACTACGACGGCGTCATCACCGCCCTGGAGGCACGCGGCCTGAAGGTGGTGCCGGCCTTCGCCAGTGGCCTGGACAACCGGCCTGCGGTACAGGAATTTTTCATGAAGGATGGGCGCCCGACGATAGACGCCCTGGTCTCGCTCACCGGCTTTTCATTGGTCGGCGGTCCGGCCTATAACGACTCCCGCGCAGCGCAGGACTTGCTGGCCGAGCTCGATCTGCCTTACCTGGCGGTGGCGCCGGTGGAGTTTCAGACGCTCGACAGCTGGGGCGCCTCGGGCCAGGGCCTGATGCCGGTTGAGGCCACCATGATGGTCTCCATCCCCGAGCTCGACGGCGCCACCGGCAATATGGTCTACGGCGGGCGCGGTAGTGCAGGCGCTGTCGCCTGCACCGGCTGCGCCAAAGGCTGCCGCTTCGAGTCGGTCGGCGCTCATGACATGAATACCTGCAGCGAACGCGCGGACGCGCTGTCGGCGCGGGTGACCCGGCTGATCGCCCTGCGCCGCTCCAAGCTGGCTGAGCGCAAGGTCGGCGTTGTGATCTTCAACTTCCCGCCCAATGCCGGCAACACCGGCACCGCCGCCTATCTGGCCGTCTTCGAGTCGCTCTACAACACCCTGGCCGCTTTGCAGCGGCAAGGCTATGGTGTGGAGATGCCGGCCAGCGTGGACGCGCTGCGGGAGCGCATCATCGCCGGCAATGCCCAGCGCTATGGCGCGCAGGCCAATGTGCATGCCCTGATCCCGGCCGACGATCATGTGCGCCGGGAAAAGCATCTCAAGGCCATAGAAGCGGCCTGGGGGCCAGCGCCGGGCCGCCAGCAAAGTGACGGTGCCAATTTGTTCGTGTTGGGCGAGCGCTTTGGTAATGTGTTTGTGGGTATACAGCCGGCCTTCGGCTACGAGGGCGACCCGATGCGCCTGCTGTTCGAAAAAGGCTTTGCTCCGACCCACGCGTTTTCTGCGTTCTACCGCTGGCTGCGTGAGGATTTCGGCGCCCACGCGCTGGTGCACTTTGGCACCCACGGCGCGCTCGAGTTCATGCCCGGCAAGCAGACCGGCCTGAGCGCCGATTGCTGGCCCGATCGGCTGATCGGCGACATGCCCAATATCTACCTTTATGCCTCCAACAACCCATCGGAAGGCACCATCGCCAAGCGGCGCGCTGCCGCCACCCTGGTGAGCTATTTGACGCCGCCGGTAGCCGAGGCAGGCCTTTACAAGGGCTTGAATGCGCTCAAGGAAGCGCTGGAGCGCTACCGCGGTCTGGAGCCGCAGGCGGGTGCCGAGGCGCAGGAGCTGGCCGAGCTGATTCAGGCGCAAGCGGCCGAACTGGAGCTGGCGGCCGCTGAGCCTGCCTGGGGCCAGGACGCACCGGCACAGATACAGCGCGTCAACGATGCCGTCCTTGAGCTGGCCTACACCCTGATCCCTTATGGCTTGCATGTGGTGGGGCAGCCCATGGCGCCGCAGGCGGTGCGTGAGACGCTGCAGACCTGCGCCAAAGCTTGGTACGAGCTGGATCTGCCCGCAGCCGTGCTCGATACCTTGGCGCAAGGCGGCTCGGCTCAGCAGGCCTGGCGCCAGTTGCAGGGCAGCGCGCAGGCCGCCGGGTCGGCAGCGACGATCGAGCAACTGCAGGAGCTTGAGCGCACCCGCAGCGAGCTGCTCAAGGACAATGAAATCGACGGCATCTTGCGCGCCCTGGACGGTCGCTTTGTGCGGCCCGCCCCCGGCGGCGATTTGCTGCGCACCCCCGATGTGCTGCCCACTGGCCGTAATGTGCACGGCTTTGACCCCTTCCGAATTCCCAGTGCGTATGCGGTCAAGGATGGTGCGCGCCAAGCCCAGCGTCTGATCGATCGCTACCAGGCTGACGGTCATGCCCTGCCCGAATCGATCGCCATGGTGCTCTGGGGGACTGACAACCTCAAGAGCGAGGGCGGACCGATCGCCCAGGTCCTGGCCCTGATGGGTGCGCGTCCGCGCTTTGACAGCTACGGCCGGCTGGCCGGCGCCGAGCTGATGGCATTGGCGGACCTGGGTCGCCCCCGCATTGATGTGGTGATTTCCCTGTCGGGCATCTTTCGCGACTTGCTGCCCCTGCAGATCAAACTGCTGGCTGAAGCTGCCTTCCTCGCCGCCAGTGCCGACGAGCCCCTGGAACGCAACTTCATCCGCAAACACGCGCTGGCCTACCAGGCCGAGCACGGCTGCGACCTGGAGACGGCCAGTCTGCGGGTATTCGGCAATGCCGATGGTGCCTACGGCGCCAATGTGAACATGCTGGTCGACAACAGCCGCTGGGAAGATGGCGACGAGTTGGCAGAGACCTACAGCCGCCGCAAGGGCTTTGCCTATGGCCGCTCTGGCAAGGCCGTGGCTCAGGGCAAGCTGCTGGCCAGCGTACTGGCCGATGTGGATTTGGCCTACCAGAACCTTGATTCGGTCGAGCTCGGTGTGACCACGGTCGATACCTATTTCGACACCTTGGGCGGCGTCAGTCGGGCCATACAGCGCGCCAAGACGGCCAAGGCCGGCGGCCAGGCTGCGGCGGTGGCGCCGGTCTATATCGGCGACCAGACCAAAGACAGCCACGGAGGCGGGACCGTGCGCACCCTCGGCGAGCAGGTGGCCCTGGAGACCCGTACCCGCATGCTCAACCCGAAGTGGTACGAGAGCATCCTCAAGCACGGTTACGAGGGTGTGCGGCAAATTGAGGCGCACCTGACCAACACCATGGGCTGGTCGGCCACCACCGGCCAAGTGCAGCCTTGGGTGTACGAGCAACTGACGCAAGCTTTTGTGCTGGACGAGCAGATGCGTCAGCGCCTGGCTGAACTCAACCCCACCGCTTCCGCCCGGCTGGCCAACCGCCTGCTCGAGGCCTCGGATCGCCAGTATTGGCAACCTAACCCCCAGGTGCTTCAGGCCCTCAGACAGGCTACTGAAGAGTTGGAAGATCGTCTCGAAGGCGTTTATGAAGGAGCCACCGCATGAGCATCGCTGCCGTACCCATTAGCAATATCCGCAAGTCATCCAAAGGCGAGGACGGCGAGGGCAGTGTGCAGGTCCAAATGGACCCCAGTGTCAAGATAGGCAATGCCAAAGTCTTCGCCGTCTACGGCAAGGGCGGCATTGGAAAAAGTACCACCTCGTCCAATCTGTCGGCCGCGTTTTCCCATCTGGGCAAGCGGGTGCTGCAGATCGGTTGTGACCCCAAGCACGACTCAACCTTTACCCTCACCAAGAAGATGCTGCCGACCGTCATTGACGCGCTCGAGCAGGTTGACTTTCATGCCGAGGAACTGCGCGTGGAAGACTTTTGTTTTCCGGGCTACAACGGTGTGATGTGCGTCGAGGCCGGCGGCCCGCCTGCGGGCACCGGATGCGGCGGTTATGTGGTGGGTCAGACGGTCAAGTTGCTCAAAGAGCACCACTTGCTGGAAGACACCGATGTGGTGATTTTCGACGTGCTTGGCGACGTGGTCTGCGGTGGCTTTGCTGCCCCGCTGCAGCATGCCGACCGGGCGCTGATCGTGACTGCCAATGACTTTGACTCGATCTTTGCAATGAACCGCATCGTGCAAGCCATCGGGGCCAAGTCCAAGAACTACAACGTGCGTCTGGGCGGCGTCATCGTCAATCGCAGCGACGCCACCGATCAAGTCGACAAGTTCAATGGCGTGACCGGTCTCAAGAGCATGGCCCACTTTCCGCTGCTCGACGAGATCCGCAAGAGCCGTCTGGCCAAGTCCACCATGTTCGAGTTGGAGGCCACTCCAGCGGTCAAGGCGGTACAGGACGAGTACATGCGCCTGGCCGCATCGCTGTGGAAAGGCTCTGACCCGCTGCCGGCGGTTCCGATGAAAGACCGTGACATCTTTGATCTCTTGGGATTTGACTGACATGAACAGCACCGGATATTTGCAACGCCGCGAGCAGATCGAAACCTATTTCGATCGCACTGCGGCCCAGGCTTGGGAGCGTCTGACCTCCAATGCGCCGGTAGGCCGCATCCGCGCTACCGTGCGGGCCGGGCGCGATCAGATGCGCGCCACCTTGCTGTCCTGGCTGCCGCAGGACATGCGCGGCATGCGCCTGCTCGATGCGGGCTGTGGCACCGGTGCGCTGGCCATGGAAGCGGCTGGGCGCGGCGCCGAGGTGCTGGCCATTGATCTTTCGCCCACCCTGGTCAAGCTGGCGGCCGAGCGCTACAGCGCGCTGGGGCAGGGCGGTGCGGGGCGCATCGACTTTCGCTCGGGTGACATGCTGGCCGAGGAGTTGGGTCACTTTGATCATGTGGTGGCCATGGACTCGCTGATCCACTACGACGTGCCGCACATGGTTGAAGCCATGCAGCGCCTGGCGGGGCGCACCAGCCAGTCCATCTTGTTTACCTTCGCGCCGCGCACGCCCGCCTTGGCCGTGATGCATGGCCTGGGCCGTTTGTTTCCGCGCAGCGACCGCTCGCCTTCTCTCACGCCCGTTTCGGAGCCGGTGCTGCGCCGCGGCCTGGAGCAGGGGATCGGTCCGCTCGGATGGCGCGAGGGGTCGACCCTGCGCATCAAGAGCGGTTTTTACACCTCACAGGCCTGGCAGTGGCACGCTTGAAAAAGCCTTTCCTGAAGCCACCGGCCTGGCTGGTGGCTTTCGCCCATCGGCATTTGCCTTTTGCCGATGCGGCCTCCAGCGAATTGCCGCTCGGCCGTTTGCTGCGCCTGTCCTTGTTTCAGGTCGCCATCGGCATGACCACCGCCTTGTTGGTGGGCACGCTCAACCGGGTGATGATTGTCGAGCTGGGCGTGCCGGCCTGGTGGGTGGCGCTGTCGGTCGGCCTGCCCTTGCTGTTTGCCCCGGCGCGCGCCTTCATTGGCTATCGCAGCGACACCCATCCTTCGGCCCTGGGTCTCAAGCGCCTGCCGTATCTGTGGATGGGCAGCCTGCTAATGTTCGCCGGCCTGGCCATGATGCCTTTTGCTTTGCTCTTGTTATCGGACCCGCCTGAGGGCACCTTGTGGTTCGGCCGCCTGGGCGCAGCACTGGCCTTCTTGTTGGTGGGCGCCGGCATGCAGATCGCTCAAACCGCCGGCCTGGCGTTGGCCAACGATGTGGCCCCGGTGGACAAGCGGCCCCGGGTGGTGGCCCTGCTTTATGCCATGCTCTTGCTCGGCCTGATGGTCGGCAGTGCCTTGCTCGGCTGGCTGCTCAGCGACTTCACTCCTAAGCGCCTGATTCAGGTAGTCCAGGGCTCGGCGGTGATGGTGATCGTGCTCAACTTGCTATCGCTGTGGAAGCAGGAGGCCAGAGCACCTAGCCGCGGCGAGCGTGAGTCGGGTGGCTTTTCGCGCAACTGGCAGCGCCTCATGGCGGTGCCGCGCATGCGCCGCTTCCTCTGGACGGTGGGCTTGGGCACCGCCGCCTTCAGCATGCAGGACATCGTGCTTGAGCCCTTTGGCGGCGAGGTACTGGGCCTGGATGTCGGCTGGACTTCATCGCTGACTGCGCTGACCGCAGGCGGCTGCCTGCTGGCCTTTCTCTGGTCTGCACACCTGTCGGCCCGGGGGCTCGATACCTGCCGGCTTGCCGCCATCGGTGCCTTGCTGGGCCTGCCGGCCTTTGCCTGTGTGATTTTTTCAGCGCCGCTCGAGTCGGCCTGGATGTTCCGCCTTGGCGCGGCCCTGATCGGCCTGGCCAGCGGACTTTTTTCAGTGGGCATGCTCCTCAATGCCATGGAGATGCCGGATAAGGAAATGACCGGCCTGGTCTTGGGCGCATGGGGGGCGGTGCAGGCCACCGCCGCCGGCCTGGCCATGGTCGTCGGTGGTGTGCTGCGTGACCTGGTTGGTGCGCTGGCCCAGTCCGGTTGGCTGGGCTCGACCCTGGATTCGCCGATCACCGGTTACAGCTTTGTTTTTCACTTTGAGATGTACCTGCTGTTTGTGGTGCTGATTGCGCTGGGCCCGTTGGTCAAGCGCCATCAGGACCTCAGCCGCAGTCCCCGCCCCCTGGGCCTGGCCGAGATGCCAGGCTGAGCCCCGCATGAACCTGCAAGCTTGCCCTGACTGAAGGAGAACCACCATGGAAACCGGCGCCATCACGCAGTACGTAGACGTTGCCCAGCTTGTGCTTTACGCATTCTGGATCTTCTTCTTCGGCCTGATCTACTACCTTGCCCGCGAAAACCATCGCGAGGGCTATCCCATGGACTCCGGCCGAGAGAACGGCCCCAAAATCACGGGCTGGCCTGTGCCCGAGCCCGTGACCTACAAATTGCACGATGGCCGCGAGATTCTTGCGCCCGATCCGCACCGTCCTGATGGCCAATACAGCGCCAAGCCAGCGCATGGCTGGAATGGTGCGCCGATCGAGCCGCAGGGCAATCCGCTGCTCGCGGGCGTCGGGCCAGGTGCCTGGGCCATGCGCGCAGACGTGCCTGACCTGACCCACCATGGTGAAGCCAAGATCGTGCCCATGCGGGTGGCTGCCGATCACAGCGTTGCGGTGCGCGATACCGACCCGCGTGGACTGCCGGTGTACGGCGGTGACGGCGAACTGGCCGGCACGGTGGTTGATCTGTGGGTGGACCGCATGGAAATGATGTTCCGCTACCTGGAGGTGCAGACCCAGGGCGGCCGCCGGGTGCTCGTGCCCATCATGTTTGCCCGCATCCAGCGCAAGGCGGTGCAGGTGCATGCGCTGCTGGCCCATCAGTTCGAGGATGTGCCTGGCACCCGCCACCCTGAGCAGATCACCATGCTGGAGGAAGAAAAGATTCCCGCCTACTTCGGCGCCGGACTGCTCTACGCATCGCCCGAGCGTCAGGAGCCGCTGTTTTGAGCCAGCAGCACGAACACGAGTTCGAGGCAGCCCCAGGCCTGCCCGAAGCGCTGCCAGCGGGCGAGAAGATCCTCTGGCAGGGCGCCCCGGACTGGCGCCAACTGGCCCTGCACGCCTTTCATGTGCGTAAGCTGGCGATCTACTTTGTGCTCATGATCGCTCTGCAAGGCTTGGTCATACGGCATCAAGCGACCGATCTCATCCTGGCTTCGCTCATGACCAGCGCCATGCTGGCGCTGACGGCCGTCGGTATGCTGACCGCCATTGCCTGGTTTGCCTGCCATACCTGCCTCTACACCCTGACCAACAAGCGACTGGTGATGCGTGTGGGCATTGTGCTGACCATGACCTTCAACCTGCCCCTGATCCGATTGGCCGGCGCTGCGCTCAAGGCCCGCGGACGCGGCTGTGGCGATATCGCGCTGCGCATCAAGGAGCCCGACCGCATCGCCTACCTGCATCTGTGGCCGCATGCCCGTGCCTGGTGCCTGAAGAACCCTGAGCCCAGCTTGCGCTGTGTTGCTGATGCTGCTGAAGTGGCTGGCAAGATCGCCCAGGCCTGGCGCGCAGCCAACCCGGGTGAGGCTGCGCTGATGGGCCCACAGGGCGATGCCCCGTCCAACTCGGTGCAGGGCCTGTCCCAGCCCATCACCGCCTGAACTGCAGCGCCATGAGCGTCGTCAAGCCCATGCCCACCGTCCGCCGCCGGCCCTGGCCGCTGTGGCTGGGCCTGGCTTTGGTGGTGCTGATCATGGCGGCGGTGGCCTGGCAGCGCCAGCAGCCTGTGCAGCAGGAGCCCCTGGGTGATCTCAGGTGGCAGCGCCTGCTGCGCTTTGAAGACCGGCCCGGTGGCGATATCGGCGTCATCGACGCGGCCACTCAAAAAGAGGTGGCGCTGCTGCAGGGCGAACACGGTTTTGCCCGGGGCGCCTTGCGCACCCTCGCCCGCGAGCGGCTGCGTCGCAACCTCGGCCCCCAAACCCCTTTTGAGCTGTCGGCCTATGTGGACGGCAAGCTCGTGCTGCGCGACCCGGCCACCGGTGAGCGCATCCATCTCGAATCTTTCGGCGCGGGCAATGCGGCGGTGTTTGCGCAACTGCACCGCGTCGGCCTGCCGCTATCGTCCTCGCATCAAGGAGTCAAGCCATGAACGCCGCCATTGCCAACGACCGCAACACCGATCATGTCGACCTGCTGATGAGTCGGGTCGAGAGTTCGGCCGATGCCACCGCCCGCGCCCTGGTCAACACCGTACTCTCGCCCCGCTTCTACACCACCGACTTTGCTGCCTTTGACCGCCTCGATATCGAACCGGTCCGCGCCGAGTGGGACGTGATGATGGCCGAGTACGAAGGCGATAACAACCACGACCACTTTCAGCGCGACGCGCAGTTCGCTGAGGAGGTCAAGCAGTTGATGCCGCAGCTCAGCCCGGAAATGCGCCAGGAATTCATCGACTTCCTGATCTCCTCACTGACCTCCGAATTTTCGGGCTGCATTCTCTACAACGAGATTCGCAAGAACATCAAGAATCCGAACATCCGCCAGCTGATGACCTACATGGCCCGCGACGAGTCCCGCCATGCCGGCTTCATCAACCAGTCGCTCAAGGACTTCAACCTGGGCATAGACCTGGGCGGACTCAAACGCAGCAAAAGCTACACATTCTTCAAGCCCAAGTACATTTTTTACGCGACCTATCTGTCGGAGAAGATTGGTTACGCCCGCTACATCACCATCTTTCGCCAGCTCGAAAAGCATCCCGACAAGCGCTTTCACCCCATCTTCCGCTGGTTCGAGCGCTGGTGCAACGACGAATTCCGTCATGGTGAATCGTTCGCGCTGATCATGCGCGCCGACCCCAAGCTGCTCAGCGGTGTCAACCGCCTGTGGATACGCTTTTTTATCCTGGCGGTCTATGCCACTATGTATGTGCGTGACCACAGCCGCCCGCTCCTGCATGAGGCCATGGGTCTGCATTCGACCGAATACGACTACGAGGTGTTTCGCATTACTTCGCAGATCTGCCGCCAGGTTTTTCCGGTCGAGCTCGACATCGACCACCCGAGCTTTCGCAAGGGCATGGACAAGCTCCTCCAAATTTCCCTGGCCCATCAGCGTGCCAAGGTGCGGGGCGGGCCGGTCGGGCTGCTGCTGCAGGGCGTGCATGCGCTGCGGGCGGTCTGGACTTTTGGCACCTTGTTCATGCTGCCGGTCAAGTCCAACGAACTGCCGCAGCAGATCCGGATGGCGCCGGTCTGGTAAATCGCCCATGCTGCCCTGTGTCCACTGCCCGGCTTCCATGAAAAGGCTGAACCATGCCTGACTTCATGGAGTCCATCGCTGCGGCCTCTGGCTTTGCCTTGCTCAGCTGGTGGTTGGGCACCGGCGCGATTTTGTGGCTGGTCAGGCTCAAGGCCTCGAGCTTTCGCTGGAGCATGCTGCTGGCATCGCTGGCTTTGATCCTGGGCTTGATCGGCGCGGTTTACAGCATGCGTAGCAGCGGCTCTGCTGCGGCCTATCTGGCCTTTGCCAGCGTGATCCTGATGTGGAGCTGGCATGAACTGGCCTTTCTGACCGGCTGGCTCACCGGACCACGGCGCATTGCCCTGCAAGCCGGCGCGCGTGGTAGCCAGCGCTTGTGGCAGTCCATACAGGCGGTGGCCTACCATGAGCTGGCGCTCTTGCTCAACTTCGCCGTTCTCTGGGCCCTGCAAATCGGCAAACCCAACCATGTGGCTCTGTGTACCTTTGCCTTGCTGTGGTGCATGCGGGTATCGGCTAAATTCAATTTGTTTCTGGGGGTGCCGCAGACCGGCGCCCAATACCTGCCGGCCCACCTGAGCTATCTGGCCAGTTACTTCAAGCGGGCAGCGGTGACGCCCTTTTTCTTTTTGACCTTGACCGCTTCAGCCCTGACCCTGGTCTGGCTGATCGGGCAGGTTCATACCGGCCTGGTCAGTGCCACCACCGGCTGGGTGCTGCTGGCGACCTTGCTGGGTCTGGCCATCGTCGAACATGTGCTGATGGCTTTCCCGCTGTCGATTGAAAAGCTCTGGGGCTGGGCGATGAGCCGTGCGGCTTCCCGCCCACTGGCTGAGGCAGCGGTGCTGCCGACCTTGCCGGTGGCTTTACCGGTCCATGCTGCGAAGGTCGATCCTCCATGAATGCTGTCAATTGGCTGGAGACCCGGCAGCTGCTGGCTCAGCGGCCGCGTGCCCTGGTCATCGGCAGCGGTTTTGGGGGGCTGGCTGCAGCCATACGTCTGCAACTGCGTGGCTGGCAGGTCACGGTGCTTGAAAAGCTCGATGCCCCCGGCGGCCGCGCCTACGTCCACCGGGTCGATGGCCATGTGTTCGACGCCGGGCCGACCATCATCACCGTGCCGGCCCTGCTTGAAGAGTTGTGGAACTTGGCCGGCCGGCGCATGGCCGACGATGTGACGCTCAAACACCTGGATCCGTTTTACCGCATCCGTTTTGACGACGGCGATCACTTCAACTACAGCGGCGACATTGATCTGATGCGCGCCGAAGTCAGACGCATCAGCCCCAGCGATGCGGCTGGCTTTGAAAACTTCATGCGTGAGGCCGATGAATGCCACCGTCTGGGCTTTGAGGCGCTGGGCACCCGGCCTTTCAACTCGGTGGTGGACCTGCTGCAGGCCATTCCTTCGATCGCGCGCATGCGCGGCTGGCGCAATTTGCATCAGATGGTGGCCGGTCACCTCAAGCATCCCAAGCTGCGCATGGCCATGAGTTTGCAGAGCCTGCTCATTGGTGGCAATCCGTACTCGGTGACCTGCGTCTACAGCCTGGTCAATGCGCTGGAGCGTCAGTTCGGGGTGCACTGGACCATGGGCGGTACCGGTTCCTTGATTCAGGGCATGGTCAAGCTGCTGCAAAGCCTGGGCGGTGAGCTGCGCTGCTACGCCCAGGTCGACCGTATCGAGGTGGACGGTGGGCGGGTCAGCGGGGTCAAGCTGGCCGGCGGCGAAAGGCTTGCGGCCGACATCGTCGTGTCCAATGCCGATGCAGCCTGGACCTATTTGAACCTGGTCGATCCACAGTGGCGGCGCAGCTGGAGCGACAAACGCATTGCACGCGGACGCTACTCCATGAGTCTGTTTGTTTGGTATTTCGGGACCGACCGTCGCTATGACGATGTTCCTCACCACATGATGGTGCTGGGGCCGCGTTACAAAGGCCTGCTCGACGACATCTTCAAACACCACAGGCTCAGCAGCGATTTCAGTCTCTACCTGCACCGGCCCAGCGCGACCGATCCGTCCATGGCGCCCCCCGGCTGCGACACTTTTTACGCGCTCTCGCCGGTGCCGCACCTGGACAGCGGCACCGACTGGCGCGCTCAGGCCGAGCCTTACCGGCAGGCGGTTGCGCAGGCGCTCGAGCGCACGGTGCTGCCTGGCTTGTCCAAGCACATCCGCGCCTCGCTGATGACCACACCCTTGGATTTTCAGGACCGGCTGCTGTCCTACAAGGGTGCCGCCTTCGGGCTGGAGCCTTTGTTGCTCCAAAGCGCCTACTTCCGGCCCCACAACCGCAGTGAAGACCTGCCAGGCTTGTTCATGGTGGGAGCCAGCACCCACCCGGGGGCGGGCGTGCCGGGTGTTTTGATGTCGGCCAAGGCCCTGGACCAGGTGGTGCCCGATGCCCATGATTACCTTGAGCGGGGCGTGCCCTCGCTGGTGGGAGCTTAAATGTTGATGCCGACCTCCCAAACCCTGGCGCTGCGGCGCGAGCAGGACCTGCTGGCCTGCGTGGACCTGATGCGCGGCGGCTCCAAGAGCTTTTTTGCCGCCAGCCGATTGCTGCCGCAGCGCATGCGGGCCGCCAGCATTGCGCTGTATGCGTTTTGCCGGGTAGCTGACGATCTGGTCGATCAGGCGCAAGAACGCGGCGAGGATGTGCATGCCAGCTTGCAGCAACTGCGCGATCGGCTGGACGATGTCTACCGGGACCAGCCACAGTCCTTCGTGGAAGACCGGGCCCTGGCGGTGGTGGTACACCAGTACGAGCTGCCGCGTGGTTTGCTCGATGCCTTGCTCGAAGGTTTTGCCTGGGACGCCCAGGCGCGCACCTATGAGACGCTGGAGGATGTGCACGCCTACGGCGCCCGGGTGGCCGGCAGCGTGGGCGCGATGATGTGCTGGATCATGGGAGCGCGCAGCGCCAGCACGCTGGCGCGCGCCTGCGAGCTCGGTGTGGCCATGCAGCTGACAAACATTGCCCGCGATGTTGGGGAAGATGCCCGCAACGGCCGCCTCTATCTGCCGCGCCAGTGGATGCGCCAGGCGGGCCTGGAGCCGCAGGAATGGTTGGCTCAGCCCAGTGCCTCACCCGCTTTGCAGCAGGTGGTCGAAGGCCTGTTGCAGGAGGCCGACCGCCTGTATCGCCTATCCACCGCTGGCGTGGCCAACTTGCCGCGCGATTGCCGCGCGGCGATTTTGGCAGCGCGCTTGATTTATGCCGAGATCGGCCATCAACTGCGCCGCGACGGCCTGAACCCTGTCG
>Ga0222712_10000402_pt1 | contig 58422 bp, 44 predicted proteins | sample C33_657DmetaG_FD_165043 | JGI IMG/M metagenome (GOLD analysis project Ga0222712, IMG submission 165043) | Estuarine water microbial communities from San Francisco Bay, California, United States - C33_657D | ecosystem: Environmental > Aquatic > Marine > Unclassified | place: USA: California... | reverse complement strand
TTTATTCCAGGAACTTCGGGATATATTATTAAACCTGTGGCTGCTAAAAAATTAGTAGAAACATACAAAAATTCTTACATAATTTCAGATGTTGCGATGAACTCAGAAATAATAAAAATGGAAATACATCCTCAGGTAATCGGTAGATCAAAAACAATGGATGAAAAAGAATCATTAGTTAGACGCATAAATTGGGACACATTAAAATGAAATCATTAGTAACTGGAGGAGCTGGGTTTATTGGCTCACATATTGTTGATCGCTTAATAGACCTAGGACACGAAGTTGTTGTTCTTGATACAGAAACAGCAGAAACACACGATCAATTTTATTATAATAATAGAGCTTGGTATTACAAATACGACATTGCTGACTATGAATTAACAAGAGAATTATACGAAGGTGTTGATTACGTATTCCATTGTGCTGCTGAATCTAGAATACAGCCTACAATTTTAAACCCACTGCGAACTGTTAAAACCAATGTACTAGGCACAGCAACAGTATTACAATGTAGTAGGGAAGCCGGTGTCAAAAAAGTGATGTATAGTTCCACATCATCTGGTTACGGTTTAAAAAATGAACCACCCTTGAGTGAAGACATGCCAGACGATTGTCTTAATCCTTATTCAGTATCAAAAGTATCCGGCGAAAAACTATGTAAAATGTACACGGATTTATTTAAATTACCAACTGTGATTTTTAGATATTTTAATGTCTATGGCGATAGAGAACCCTTACGTGGTCCATATGCTCCTGTGGTAGGTTTGTTTCTAAGACAACACAAAGCAGGCGAATCATTAACCATAGTTCCAGACGGAACACAACGTAGAGATTTTACTCACGTCGGCGATATTGTAAATGCTAATATACTAGCAATGTCTGTAGATCACGAACGATACGGTGAAGTGTTTAATGTTGGCACAGGTACAAATCATTCTGTGCTAGAACTTGCTGCGATGATTTCAGAGAATACAAAAATGATAGCCCCGCGATTAGGCGAGGCTTATATCACATTGGCCAACAACGAAAAAATTAAAACTGTACTAGGTTGGCAACCTACTAAACGTATAGAAGATTACGTAGAAGAAAAACTCAAAGAGCTCGATGTTTCTTATTAATATCTTCAACTCGGCCTAGTAGTTTAAGATCAACTCCTAGGTCTAGTCCTTCCATTATTATCGCAGCAACATCTTTAGGAAAACAGGCGCCACCCCAACCATACTGGCCATCAGGTCCTGGCACTTCCATATGCGTTGTACCAATTCGATCATCATAGGCCGCTAAGTATGCTAGGTCTTTGATATCAACTCCTTCTGCGTCAGCAAGTTTTTTAAAGTCATTCATAAATGTTACTTTAGCAGCAAGATAACTATTCATCATATACTTGTACATTGAAGCAGTTTCAATTGGGACAATAATATGTTTGTTGTGGGTTAATTTACGACCGTAGACAAGGACTTCTCGAGCTCTAACTGCCCAATCGTAATCTCCGCCAATAACACAGTAGTCTGCATTAGCATAATCAGCATTGGCATTTGCCTGTGTTAAAAACTCCGGTACATGAATAAGATTTGGATATTCTTGTTGAAGTCGTTTATAGACGCTCGGTGGCGCAGTAGATTTACTAATCAATACAACCTTGGGATTTTGAATTGTTACAAACAACAATTCTTTTAATACTTGTTCAAGGATAGAAGTATCGCAGTGGCCATCTTCCGTTGACGGACTAGGCACACAAATAAAGATAGCATCTCGATCTACAAACTTATCTAAACTTGCTGAGTCTTGTAGTTTAGGATCTCTAATAATAAGATCAGCATTTCTATATGCCCAACCTACTGCGCCGCCTACAAAACCAAAACCAATAATACCTATTTTCAAAGCGTTGCGTCCTCCATACCGGCAACACGCAGTTTAACAATGTTAGTTAACTGCCATTGCTTTTGATCAAGTGCTTTGATAATGCCTAGCCACTTATTACGTAGCAGAGCAAATTCGTTAATAATTTTCTCAAAGTCTACAACGTCAGCTTCGCCGTCTACAAATTTTTCACAGTCTCTTGACGACAAAGCACGTTGATAATTTTCAAGATATTTTCTAAAATGCTGACTTTTTAAACGACGTAGTTCAATGTTAAGGTACTCGAGTACCGCTTCAATCTCTTGTAGCTGATTAAAGCGATGCTCGATTATTCCAGGCATATTTGCTGCTGCTTTTTCGACATTCCCATAGATCTTAACTTCAACCTTTGCTGCTTGTAATTCTGATTCATAATATACAGCAGCGTCTGGAATATGTGAAATATCCTTGGAGATCTTATCGTACCAGTTCATTGATCCTCATCATCATAACTATCCTCATCGTCGCTGTAGTCTTCTCCGTCTAGGGAATATTCTATAGCTTCGTCAAGGAAAGGATCAATTCCTAAAAGATTGTCGAGCACTGATTCTTTTACACCGTAGTCTAACAGAGTACTAACAAAGTCTGCGGCTACGTCTTTTTTGAATTTTTCTGGAATATGCTCGCTCATTACATTCCAGATATCGGCAATCAAATCATCTTTCATTCTTGGGTCTCCGTTTCAGGTTCAACATTTGTAGTTATCTCTGATACGGAATTTTCGCCATGTTTTGAAATGTCTTCCATCATAATGGTAAGACCGTCCTTTTCATTTTTCTCCCAAGCCTTGCGGAACTGCTTGATGATCTCACCTTCTTTGGTCACATATACAAGACTGTTTCCTTCTTTCTTGAGCATACCTTTGGCTTCAAACAAGTCGACTAATCCACTATATGGACTCATACCTGTTTCATAAGGAATTTCAACTTGTACACTTTCAAATGGCTTTGCGTAACGTGTTTTCATGATCTTACATGCGGCACGAATACCATTTACAGTTGTAGTCTTATTGCCGTCGGCGTCTGTTTTTAACTTCAGCTTACGCATAGCAACAACAATACTAGACGCATAGATAAAGCCTTGTCCGCCGGAGATCTTGTCATCTGGATCAAACATATCTTGGCTAGCATATGTGTGATTAGTTGCTACTAGACCAACATTATGGCTACCGAACATGTTAACGCAGTTACGAACCAATGCGGTTAGTGCCTTAGGTTTACGGCCCATGTCACCTTTAAGATCGCCTGCTTCAAACTGATTAACGTCTGTTGGAGTCAGTAACATACCTAGTGAATCAATAACAAATAAAACCTTAGGTTTGTCTTCGTCTGCCATTGCTTTGTACTCATTCATAAATTCATGAATGGTTTTAGCAACATCGTCGATCATTGCCATGTTAAGTTTTAACAGTTTACCTTCGCTGGTATCTACACCTAGTGCGTGTAGCCATTTTTCATCTAGAGCGTTTTCGCTGTCAATTAAAATTGGATAGATACCTTGTTCTTGTGCGTGACGAATAAGATTGCCTGAGCAGATATATGATTTACCTGCGCCAGATTCGCCAGCAAATACTGTGACTTTGCCCAACGGAACACCACGATTAAAGTTGCCGCTGATCAAATAGTTTAAGGCATAGTTGCCTGTTGAAATCCAGTCTGTTGGATCATTAAAACCAACACTAAGTCCTTCGATGGATTTAGTTATTGATTTTCTAAATTTAGAAATATCGAATGCTTTTGTCATTATTATAGCCCTGTTGAGAAATAGAGCGTGGCATTACGCCACACTCTATGTTTAGTCATATTACTTCTGACGGTTACGAATCATGGCAAGGATGTCTTGCGCACGACTGTTATTTTCAGAAGCAGGGGCTGCTGTTTGAGTCTCTGCTACTGGAGCAGGACGGCTTACTGCTGGAGCAGGCTCGTCATCAACTTCGTCAGCAACAGCCGCTGGGCGTGATGATGCCTTCAAAGGATCACCAGTTGCTTGGCTCATGCCTGCTGGTTTGAAGTATTGACCCCAACGATCCATGTCATAAGCTTCGCCATCAACAGATGCTTCAAACATCTCTTTGATAACTTTAAGTTCGACATCAGTTGGTTTCTTAGGTAAGAAATCTTTGAGATTAAACAAACCATGTGTTTCAATCGCTGCTGCTTCTTCAGCTGATAGAGCACGTTCGTTACGTGACCATTTAGAAGTAGAATAATCAGCATAGCCACCTTTAGATGTCTTAGCAATACGGAAATCAACACCGTGTAAGAAATCTGTTGGCAACTCATTGAGTTCTGGATCCATCAATGCTGAACGGATGATTTGATAGATTTGAGGACCAATAATAAATCTACGAATTGGGTTTTCTGGTGTCGTATCTTCGGCGATAGGACTTTTCACTACGTAACCTTGGAAAATGTATGAACGCTTTTTCCAGTATCTACGGCCCATATCTTCTAACGACTTGTCTTTGAACCAGCCACGCACTTCTGAAAGAATTGGACATGTTTCATTCCACATTTCCATACATGGGACTTGTACTTGTACTGGCTTGCTGCCTGTGTCGCCTTTGATACCAGCGAATGGCAATTTGATCATCGCACGTTCTGCCCAGAAGAATGTGTTAGATGAATCACCATCTGGCAAGAAACGAATAGTTGCTTCTTTACCTTCTTCCATGTTCCAGTGTGGATAAATTGCGTTGTCGCCGCCGCTTGATTTGCCGCTTGGGCCTGTTTGTGCTTCTTGAAGTTTCGCACGAATTTCTGCTAATGTTGCCATTTTAAATGCCTCCTTGTGTTATGCCTAAAATGTTATGCCTTGTACGCATATGTTATAGTATGCGCTTTTTATTTAGCAAGGTCAAGTATGTATCAAAATATTTTTTTGCCAAAAGAAAAGGCCTCAAAAGAGACCTTCTCTACTCGCAGATTACTTTTTAGCTGCGTCTTTCTTTTCTTCTTTCTTAGCAGGAGCAGCTTTAGCATCAGCAGGTTTAGAAGCAGCAGGGGCTGCTTTTACTTCCTTGTCTGCTTCCTTCTTAGCAGGTGCTTGAGCAAATGCTGTCGTTGCTGCAAAAAGAGCAGCGGTTAATGCTACGATCGATTTCATATGAAAATCTCCATTTTGTTTTGTTGCTGAAATACTCAGCAACTGTATATATAACGCCAAAGAGCAATGGTCAGTAAACGTGGTTCGGTAAAACTGATCAAGAAAAAGGGCACCGAAGTGCCCAATTTGACTATCTATATATTTTTATATGCCTGATAATTTTTTGATTCTTTCTAAATCACTGTTCGATGCTGAATTTTGAAGTACCTGTTGATTACCAGCTAGTTTACGTTGGTCTAATCTACCAATCATTTCCTGTGCTAGTATAGCTGCCTTATCACCATATTTTTTACCACACATGGTTACAATTGCTGTTTGGCCTTTTGGAAATTCTTCGTTTTGTTTATCATAGAATGAGCCTATAAATGCTGCCAATTCAGTAATATTCAAAGATTCTTCTTGACCTGTGCGCTTACGGAAATCTCGAGCATGACGGTCGTCATGTTTTTTAGGATCTGGTAAGCGATATTTGTCTGTGCCTTTGCCACGTTGTGCTGGCGATAAATCGTAGTCATCTTGTTTGTCGTACTCTGGATGATTTGGATCGCTGGCTTCGTATTGATCGTTGCCATAATCGCCGTAGTCTTCATCTGAGCCAAACCCTGCTGATGCTAGTGCATAACCGTCGTCAGTTTCGCCACCTTCGTCATCATACTCTGGTTGAGGCATGTCCATGTCACCAAAATCTAATTCATCAATAACTTCTGGTGCGTTGTCCTGTAACCATTGGTATACTAATGGACGTACACAAGTGTCTGAATCTTCTTTGGCTGCTTGTTTTATTTCTTGGTGTAATTGTGGATCGTCAATAATGCCTTTGAGACTGCCAATAGCATTTGAGCCATCTACGCCTGCTGGAAAATGTTCGTCTACTAATTTTTGTAATTCTTCAATAGCAGCGGTTTTTTCTTCTTCATCACCGCTGAGTATTGCTGATTCTTCGCCTAAATTCAAAACCCAAGATTCGAAGTTTTCAAAATCATTTTCAAATGTGTATGTTGTGCTTAGGTCTTGTTCTTCTACAGCTTCTTGTGTCATTGCGACTATGTCGTCATAGCCTAATCCGTTGTCTTCCTCTCTCATTAGATTATAAATCAATGGGAATACACTCTTGATATCTTCTTTGAAGTTTTTAACCGTAAATTTGTTTGTAAGATCTTCTATTACATCTTGTGGTACTTCGGCTTGTGTTTGACTTTGAAAAGTTTCTTTAAATTGATGATAATAATTTTGTCTAGCAAGTTTTTTAATTTCTTCTCTAAGAGAGTTAAGTGCCTGTCCGCTTTTTTCAACAATATTATTTGTATCGGAATTCATTAAATCGTTACGAACAACATAGTTTCCAAAATTCTTTAACTGAGCAATTTGTTCACTCATGTTAATGATATGTCGACCAATATCGTCGTAGGGTAATCCACCTTCCTGTACGTGTCTTTGCATAGCACGAGCACCGGCTAGATGAATAAATGGATATTTGAAACGTTCGCCTTGGCCATTTTCAATGAACATTGCGCTGATGTTTCTTGTTCTTGCTCCCGGGCTGTTTTCGTCAACTGTTTGGTTGTGCTTGATTATCAGCGTTGTGTTTTCTAATTTTTGATAGCTGGTTTTTGTGCTACCATACATGCCTTCTTTCATAATTGCTTCTCCAATGGGCGAATTGTTTGCGTATTGAGTGAGGAAAGCGTAATCTCTTTTATCAAGATTGTCTTTAGATATATCGCGAGTATCAAAACTCATTAAACGTCTTTTAGCGAACTCTCTTAATCCTCTTAGGAAATCATACCAGTTAGTTTTTTGAACACTGTCCATGCCTTCGGCAATACCAGTGCTGTAATAGACCTTCATGTTAGAAGGCTCAGCAAGGCTGATGCTTACATGGCCAATAGGGTTTTCGCCCTCCATGTAATCAAAATCAAAAAACACAGCTTCTTCTGGGTTTATGGTTACTTCGCCAGTTTCTGAACCTAGTTTTAGGCCAGAGAAACGGCTTCTTATTTTATAAAATAAGTCTGTGCTTACGCTTTTAAGATTATCTTCCATGTTAATATTTATCAAAATCCTGAACTGACAAAGATCGGCATAGGCATCTGATCTTCGCTTAATTTTTCGGTCATTTTTTCGTAGATTTGCGGATCCCAATCACTTAGGACGCCAGCCATGCGTACAATTAACAGAGTTGAGCTGACCAAGTCGTCGTGCTCTCCTGTTTTTGCTCCAAATCCAACCCCATGTGCTATGAATGTTTTAAGTTCAGAAATCAAAGGTTTTGAACTGATCTTCATTCTGTAATTTTCTAACATATTTTTCAATATGCTACATGATGTTATTTTAGTTCTGTGTGTGGTATTAAACCCTTTACGGAATTTACGTATGTGTCCTTTTCGTATAGGTTCGCTTAAGAATAAACCTGGAAAGTTTTCTTCACCAATGTCACTGATAACGATTAGTGCTGCTTCACCTAGGGTGTTATTCTCCACAGAATAATAAATCTGCGGATTTCCGCCTAGTTCTTCACCTCGAGATTGTATATACTTACAAATTTCTCTAAGATGTTTAACCTGCGACTGTATAGGTGTTAAATTATGATGCCATTCTGCAACCTGAGTCATTGACGGCATTTCAAAAACTTGAATTGCTCCGTAGTCGCCGCCTGTGCCTAGACTAGGATCAAGTGCTACCAGATATGTACATCTAGGATCAATGTCTTTGTACCAACGTGTTTGACCCATAGACATAATAGGGTCTTTGCCTTCTAGTTCAGCTAGTTTTACAGCATTGATCAGCGTTTCATCAAAGATCAAGAATTCGCAGTCAAACTCACGACGGAAACGTTCTTCGCCGATCTTACTGCGTTCAACTGCTGCCCATGCGTCATCACGATCTGGATGTTCATTCCAATGAGCAAAGTAAGGAAAGAATCCGTTTACACCTAATTCTTGTTCGTTGCCATACTCATCAAACTTTTTATTAGCTTCAGTCCAGATCATAGCAAACTGATCTTCGTCTGAGTTAGGTGTTGATGTTATAATAGCACGACCACCTGTTGACAGTGTTGGACTTAACGCAGTCCAGAACTCTTTGGCTTTTTCTGGTGGTTGCACAAACGCAAACTCATCACAGTAAATCAATGAAAGAGATTTACCACGACCGGTATTTTCTGTTGTTGTGGTTGCTTGTATTCGAGCACCGTTGTCAAATTCGATAGTGTTTCTGTTGTAACTGATAACACCAGCACGAATAAAATCTGGCAAGTTCTCATAGCCATAACGATAACGATTCATAATGTCTTGCGCACCTTCGTACTTGTGAGCAGCAATCAACACCTGTGCTTCAGGAACAAATTGTGTAAACCAAAGTAAGTATCCGCAGGCACAGGTTGTTTTACCCATCTGACGAGGTAACATAGCAATTACATCTTTGTGTGAATGGTATGCTTCGATCAATCTTACCTGATAGTCGTAAGGTTCAAAGTCAATAGCACCTCTAACAGGGTGCTGTATTTTTAAAAAATGTCGCATGAAATATAACGGACCAGTTACTGGATCCATACATGCTTCTAGGTGTTTTACTTCTTCAAGGGTATATCGTTCGGGCTTGTGTGCCTTTTTGATTAATACGCCATCTAATGATTTTGCCATACTAATATTTACTGAAAAAAATAGGCTCCGTAGAGCCTATTTGGATCTTATGATCTATTATTGTTTTTTATGTTCAGCTAACTGTGCTAGTAGTTGTGTTTTAATACTGTTAACTAGATCGCTGTGTTCGCCAACATTCATTGGGTTATCGCCACCGGCAGTTGCTGGAAATGCTCTTTTAGGTTTGTGAATATCATTGCCGTTAGGAATAGAAGCAGAAATATCTTTGTATTCTGGATTAGGCGCAGTAGTGGCTGTGTCAAATCCATCTTCTAATTCGACGTCGTCTCCTGGCTTTTTAGCCATAGCTAATTTCATTACTGGGTTAGTCATACTAGGCATCGGCTCAGCAGTCTTAGGCATCATGTCAGGATTAACTTTAGTCATTAATTTAAATAGACTTTCTATGTTATCCATGCCCTGAGCATTAAGATTGATGCTTACACTTGGTGGAGGTGTTGACGGTGTTGATCCCATACTTGGAGGCATGCCGCATTCTTCGTTAACCTGTGCTTTGGGCTGGTCTAGTTCAACTACTTTTTTGTAGATATCTTGAAAATTCATTATTTGCTCCCAACAGCACTTTTAGTGCCTGCCTTGTCTTCTTTATGTTTAGGTAATTTATATTCGACATTTTGCCCTTCGTCTTTTTTACGAGCTTTTGCTTCTTTGGCAATGTCTTTTAAAAAGTTTGTTACGTGGTCGTCACCAAAATAATCTCTATGACGGATTTTTTCTGGATCTGTTAAATCTGTGTTTAACAATGATTTGCCGTTGGGCTCTGCTGGATCAAAATATCCTTCTTCTGAAGTGTCGTTGATATTTCTTACACGGAAATGACTTTCCGGCATCCCAGTGAATTCACGAATAAGGATAGATACTTGTTGCGGTGTTACAGGATATTCGCAATCAGCTTCAAACATTGTTACTTCGATGTTTTTTAATTCTGGAAAATCTAATGCTGTAGGGCGAATAGGTGTTGTAGTTGATTTTTCAACTTTCATACAACCGTATTTTGCCAAACCTGACTTAACTTTATCGGCAAATCCTTCCGCTAGATTACCGGCTACCTTAATACGGAAACCATATGTTTTCTTGCTTTCGGTAAGATATTCATTAAATGTTTTCATACTCATATTTATGCTTTTCCTGAAAGTTTTTTAAGAAGCTCGTTGCGATCAGTAATAACGTATCCTTGCCCGTTAAGCATATTTCCGTCATCTTCTCCCGCATCTTTGTCTATTTTGAGCTTTCTAAGTTTTAATTCTACTGACTTTAATTTTTTATCAATCTTTGCTGATTTAGCATCTATGGCGTTTTTCATCATAGTACCTGCCACTTCAAAAATACGGCCGCTGTAGCGAACTTCTACGTTCATGCCCAAATCCATTAGATCGTCGTAGGCTAATTCTGCTTTTTTAGCTAGGTCGTCTAGATCCTTTTCGTCTAAATTTTCGAGGTCGTCAATTGCTGGCAAAGTCCCAGCTATGTGTTCAATTTCTTTATAGCTGCGTTCAAGGCTGCGTACTTGGTCCTTTGATTGCTCAGCTTCTATTTCGGGCACAACTTCTGGAGTTGGCGTGTCAAGATTAAAAAGTTCTTCTAATTTTTTAGTCATACTTTACTTATCTGCGCTTTGTGCCTTTATGAAAAATATCGTCTTCGTTGACTACTCGAAAACGAATGCCTTGTTGTTTACACCAAGCATTGGCAGCTTCCCATTTGGCTATGTTTTTTACATATTGTTCTTGATTATATAAACTCTTGCCCACACGTTCTTTTAACATGTGGTTACTGGGTTTTACTTCAACGACTTCTGCGTGTTTGTTTTTGTCTTTGTCTACATACACAACAAAAAAATCTGGTACGTAAATTGTGCTTTTTCCTGTTAGCGGATCTTTGTAGGGAATCTGTATGCTTTCGCTGGCCCAATTTTGTACACCTGGATGTTCGTCAAGCATTCGCATAAAAACAAATTCCCAACTACTGCGAGCCAAAGGAGTTCTTTTCCCGATATATTTGTCAGGATTTTTCATTTCAAATCTTCCTTGAGCAAATTTACCCATTAGGCCACTACATTTCTAACTTGAAATTGATTTACAGACTGAGTTACTCTGTAACCTAATTTTGATGTTGCTGATCTATTTTGATTTAAAATAGTACTAACAATAGAAGATAACTCTAAACTTTCTAAACCTTTGAGCGTATCTAATAAAGCATTAACTGAGATGTTTTCAATCTTTGCTTGTTTTAACAAAATAATAGCGGTGACAATTGATGCTTGTTGTCCAAAACCTTTTTGTTCTAAGAACGCAACAGCCGCATCAACATCACCGGATTTATATTCTTCTCCAGGGTCGGCATAATTGTTAAAATATACTTTAGCAAAATCTGCGCTGTCAACGCTGTCAGTTTGCGCTGGTAGATTTGATTTAATTTGTGATGGGAAATTATTCATTTAAATTTAATCCAAATTTACTACTGGCCGCCCAGGTGTTACCTCAGGAGCATTGCCTGAGGCAAAACCCGGTGGTGTTCCAAAACTAATTCCAGGAAGACCGCTAGTGACATTAGTGAGTGCGTTTGGCGAAGCTAAAATATTTGTAGCATCCGCTATTAAACTTTCTTTACTGATGCTGGCCACACTCTTATAAAAATTAACAGCTTTAATAGCAGTTTGTAATAGGCCGCCGCCCATTTCGTCGCCAGCTTCGTAATAGTCTTTAAAAATATCCGCAGCATCTTGAAGAATTTCTGTTGGTTGGCCAAATACTCCAGTAAGTCCAAATATGCTTGGATTCACTCCGCCACCTAGACTTAATGGACTTGGAACTTTGTCGTAGTGTACGGTACCAAACTGTGGAGGTAATTTTCCATTTTTTGTAACCACTCCTTGACCATACATTACACTTTCATAGACCACTGTCATGCCGCTTTCAATAGTTCCGTTACTGGCTGTTTGATCAACTGAGCCATGGCTCCAATTAACTACTCTAGGGTTAATTAATTTATATCCGTTCCATGATTTTCTAGCTAGTGTGTAAATTTGTATAGATTTAAAAAAACTTTCATCGCTACCGTTTTGATCTAGGCCATATCTAGCACCACCACGTTCCTTCCAATATGGACTTCCTGTGCTACTTCCAGGGTCGGCATGTGCTACTTCTGTAGTTAAAAATCGTTCTGGTGAATGGTATCCGTAATATAACGCATATAACGAATTGGTAATACCTAGATTATCATCATGGAATTGAAGATTTAACGGCTCAAATTTTATATCTTTATATACAACTTTCTTTTTGTTGTACATATTTTTAACTTCGTGTTCCATGGTAATTTTAGGTAAATCTGCTGATTTAACTAACAGCCCAGCTTCTAATTGATGTCTAAGTTTCCATGATGCTGATCGAATAGCCTTTGGGTTTAGTTCAAGATACACATAGTACATGAACTTTGTTCGAGGTGCTCGAGCAAAGGTGTGATCAGTATAAAGACGTGCCGCGTGACGAGCATCACCAAGGTTTCCTTTGGGATTAGTTATTCCGGCACCAAAGCCTTGTAAAAATCTAGTAGTTTTATCTGCCATATAATTATTTAGTCGTAAAAAAAGCCCAACTTTAAATTGGGCTTTTTAATTACTGTGTAACTGTTACAAACCGCCACCACCAGTTGATAGTGCGCCAATTGTTCTAGCACCAATATTACGGCCAATGCCGTCAACGCCGCCGCCTTTGTACTGAATAGCGTTGTCATATCTAATAGCTAATGATATGCTGGCTGCTTCGTTGGTTGTGTAGTTTAGATCGCCGTAGTCAATATTTTGTACAAAACAACCATAGCATTCAAATGTTTCTAATGTGTTTGGTGTTTGTGTACCATTACCGCCGTCTAGTACTTCAATAACTGTGGTAAACTTGTAGTCTTGTCCAGATGCTGCGCCAGACTGTTCAAAGAAGTCAAATTGTTTCTGAATTTGTTCTCCGCACAATCTTTGGATTGCTCCAGTAGCGTCATCTCTAACGTTGAGTGTTAACGGCTCCCAATTGTGTCTACCAGCTAGATATACTCTAGAATTGTAAACTGGAAGTTCGATTTCTTCAAAGTTAATCTTAGGACGAGTAATGTCCATTACTTGTTTTGTTAGCTCTGTGGGCACCGTACCGTTAGCACCGAAGCCCTGTAGTGTGACCCTAAATCTATACTTTAGCTTAGGCATCAACAAGCCTTGACTTGATGATGAAGCATCAGTTGCTAAGGGTACTGATAATTTTGATAGTGTTGAAATTGCCATATCTGTTTGCTCCGGGTAATGTTATTTATCACGAATCAAAAGGGGTATAAACCCCTTCTAATTACGATGCTCTTGCGCCCTGAATCTCTCCTGTGTTCTTAAGTCTTAATGGTATGTAGATAAATTCAATAGCTTTTACAGGTTCTATTGCGATATCAACATACAACTCGTTTCTGTCTATTCTTGCTGGTGTATTGTTTGTTTCATCACATACAACAGCATAGTCATAGATTGCTCGTAAACCAGTTAACTCTAACAATAGACTTTCAATTGCCTGTTTGATTTCGTCTCTAGTGATCTTATCGTTAGGTTCAAAAACAAACGGTTTAGCTAGTTTATTCAGCTGTGTTCTTAGATAAACTACTAGACGTGCTACGTTAATACGATCAAGTGCTGAACTTCCAGCTGATCGTGTTCTTTGACCATAGTTAACTAGGCCAACACCGTTAAAGAATGTTAGTGGGTTAACTTTGACATTGTACAGCGCATCACGCTGACCTTCAGTTAAGCTCACTGATTTGAACTCACCTGATGTTGTGTCAATGTAACCAACTGCGGTTGCGTTAGTAATAGCACCTCTACGAATACCTGCTGGAGCAAACCATGGATAAGCAACTTGGTCGCTTAGAGCAATAGTTTTTAGCATCATGTGACTTGCTGGAACTACAATGCTGTTACCAGTGTTATCGTTGGTCAATCCGCTTGGGTAAAATACCGCTGCGTATGGATCATACGTTACTAAACCTGAGTCACCGTTGTCAGTAGCACCGTTAGCGTTACTTCCCCAGTTAGTGATCGAAGTAGTGTCTGCGGCTAGACGCATTGGACTGTCACCAACAACAAACGCAGTACCTCCACGATCATTGTTTAAATCAACTAGATTTTGTAGAACTTCTGGATATCCTGGGCAAGCAATTAGATTAAAACTACGAACTTCGTCTTCTCTAATTTGTTGGTTAGTTGTAATAGTTGCTTTTAAAGCAGCTACAATAACTTGACGCTGTGCTTTACGGCCAAATGTTGACCCTGACACTGTGACCCAACGTGCTGGCTGATAGTCAGCCATTGATTCATCGCCTTGTCTTGGATTATCATCTTCTGTGCTAACATAGTCTGCGCGATATGCTTTAACATTGAACCCACTTCTACGTGTGTTCCATAACAGCATACCTTGTGGATACAATTCTGGATCAGGTGCGTCAAAGTCTAAGAAATCTGACACTAACAAGTCAGCAATATCTGCTGGCTCAGTGCTTTCTGTTCCGGCACCTGGACCTGTAGTCCAACGAGCATCGGCAAATAATATTCCTTCTTCAGAAGTGTTATCACCAGTGTCAATTTGAACCCATTTTAAAGTATCTGTGTTCCAACGATATACTGTTGGATAGTTTTCAGTATCACTGCTGTCAATCCATAAATCGCCAGCAGCAAGATTTGATGCGCCGTCGCTTTGTTTTACTGGTTTTGTAGCAGAAATTATTGGGCCTGCTGGATCAGCTGACGGAAACTCGTTTAGGTATCCTACCCAAGTGTTACCGTCGTGGACCATAATATCAATTTGGTTTAGAGAACTTGAATACCATAGCTGTCCATCTGTTGGATCGTTTAATGGAGGATCCATGTCAGCTACATAACCTGTAGCAGAACCTGCCATTGGCAACCAATTGCTGGCAATAAAGTCGTATGTTTCACCAGCTGGCGCATCATATAAGTCAACTGTGCCGTCGCCGTTTGAGATATTAAAACCTGTATAGCCAATGTCTGCTAGAGCATCGTTAGTGTCTAACAGTCTAAATTCGCCACCTAGTTTGTGACTGATTACTAGTTTACCGTTAGAAACAGATGCTTCTACGTTAACCAAAGTTGAAGCATTAATTGCTTCGGCAATAGCGTTTGCGTCTGTGGCATTGCTGGCCGCGGTAAATGTGATAGTAACTGGAGCTGGAGCACTGATTCCTAACGGATCTGGAGTTCCTAACAGTCTGCTGCCTAGTACGCTTTCTCTAATTGTAAACGATTTAGAACCAGCAGATAATGTACCTGTACCAATTTGATCTGAAACAATGGCTGTTGCGCCAGTTGCTCGTCTTACAAAAATTTTAAAACTAGCTGTTTGTGGAGTGTCATCATAGCCAGTATCTTCTGAATAGTTATACTGAACATAGACAGCATCTTTGGAAATTTTCTCTCCACCGCTGGCTTTATCTAGACCATAGATAGCTGTGTGGCCTGCGCTGTATAAAGGAGCTACAGTTTCAATCCATGCTTTAGATGAACTGTTCCATTTCTTAATTCTCCAACGAGCGCCACTGTTTGGTTCTGTTGATTTAACCCAAACTGATCCACTTGGACGAGGCTCTTGTGTGCCAGCTTTCCACTGTGGAACTGTGGTGTGTGGAGCAATAGCTAAGTCAGGAGCAAAATACTGTCCTTCTGCGAATCCAAAAATACTAGCAATAGTAATTGATGGATTTTCTGGACTTGTTTGGAATGTAATAGAAGCACCTTCTGTATCTGTAGAATCGCCTGCTTCGTCAGTGTTGCTGGTTACAAAGAAACCAACTTTGCCGTTTACTACTCCTGCTCTAACGCCTTGTATAGCATAACCGTTGATCAAGCTAACCATTTCAGTAGCAAGATCATTGCCCGAACCAACAGTGATTGAAACACCGTTGATTATAAATTTATAGCCACTGCTTGATAGGCCTGAAGAAGCATATCCTGCTGTTGTAGTAACTATTGTAGGAGATGTACCTCTCCAATCTTTTGAACCAACTAGTGTCCAAGCTGCTGAAGTAGCTAGGCCTGTGTAGTCTTTACCTTTGTAAAAATATCTAATAACATCTGACTTAGCAACTACAGCGTAATCGCCTACTTTACCAACACCGCTTGCTGGTTCGTTGCCGTCAATTTTGTCAGCATCTGATTCTGATAACACAATAGGAGTTTTAGCAACAAACTTTTGGCCACCAAGAGAAGCTGGAGAAGCATCCCATTCAAAAATACCCCATTTAGTGCTTTGGGTGTCTAACCACCATTGGCCTTCTGATGCTTCTGATCCCGGAACTGTCGAAGTTCCAGACAGGTCATTTAAATTGATATCTGCTCTTGCGATATATGCTGTATTTGAAATTCCTAAGAAACTATAAGCTGCTTGGAGACCGTATTCATTTTGCTCGTCTCCGTTTCTAGAACTTCCTGAAATTGTTCTTTTAAAAGTTGGAGTACCATAAAAGTCTACAAGTTCTCTCTGACTTGAAACTCTATATACTGTTCCAATGTTTGCTGCGAGTGTGCCTCTGGCAATGCCAGTTCCGCTAGCGTTTGATTTATTCTGGGCTGTGGCTACGATAATAAGAGGTGTTGTCCCTGCTTCTGCTGGGGTATAAAAACTCTCGTCATTTACTGTAACCTGTACGCCTGGTGATGTTAGGGCCATGCCGTTCTCTCCTGATGGTTAAAACTTTGTATAGATATTTAGCGCCGTTTGCCAAAAATACACTGTTATAACCCTCAGGAAAGGGAAAGAAAAGGGTAAGTATTTGTATGAGACCTTTATGCGAATGCGGTTTAAGACCCTCTGCGGTTAACTACCATAAAAATGGTAAAACTTTCTACAGGTCCATGTGTGAAACTTGTTTAAAAAAAGGCAAGTTCTTTGGAATACCTAAATGGCACAGAGCTGGATATCGAAAAAAATCACAATGCGACAAGTGCGGATTTAAATCTCAACATAAAGAAGTTTTTGCGGTATATCATGTTGACGAAAATCTTAATAATTGTCGTCCTAGCAATCTTAAAACAGTCTGTGCTAACTGTCAGCGAATATTAGCCAAAGAAGGTATTAAATGGAAACAAGGAGATCTAACTGCTGATTTTTAACCAGTAGTTCGCTTTGTTTAAACAGGTCATCAATAGTTCCATTGTTATCAACAACTACGTCAAAATCAGTGTTTGCCCAAGCCCATTCAGATGCGTGAATGCGATGCTCAGTTGCCATTGTTTCTAACGCTGTTTTATCGCCTTGGCAAGCAAGTCTAGCAGTGTCAAACCAAACAGGTTCATCGCCACGAACTACTCGTATGACCATACCACCGGCACGTTTTATAGCTGCTACTTCGTTAGGGAAACGCACATCGCTGATTACAATGTTATCTTGACTTTTACTGAGCTTATTTTCTAAGCTAGCAATCCAAATATCGTCATTAAAACCTTTGCGGCAAACTTCTGTGCCCCAATATTGTAGTACCCATCTAGGAGTTAGATGTGGCATGTTTAGACGTTCTGCCCACCACGGATCTACTTGCTCACGCCACTCACGAGCTTCTTTGGTACGACCTTCTAACATAACTCGGTCCCAACCAAATACAGCACTTACAGCATCTTTAAGCGTGTTAGCAAAACTGTCCCTACGAAACTCATGAAAGTTTACCAGATAGTCAGCAATGGTGTCTTTGCCAGTACCAATAAAACCGCAGATTCCTATGATCATAAAAAAGCCCTCTATTTGTTATATAATAAAGGGCTTTTTGTTCTGTGTCAAGTGTGGCTTAGCCAATCACAAATGTATATCCTGCGTTGGCGTGTCCTGGAACATAGTTAACTAATTCTGCGGTTAGTCTTTCGATATCAGCAGCAGCTTCTTGTTTGAGGGCCGCTCCGTTTAGCTGTGTGCCTCCCTGTGGACCAGCTATGCCAGCAAATTTTTCACGAGCTTGACCTAACATCATCTTACAATTAGCCAAAGTATAATCTTTGATCCAGATATTAGCGTAAGTGTCTGTAAGTATAGCGTGGTCTGGGCGTGTGTTGTATACCCAAAGCATTAGTTCCTCGTCGGATCTTGGTCTTTGATGTATTGTTAATTTACGACTTTGCGCATGCCAAGTAAATTGAATAAAGCTACCAAACATTTTACCTACACGTTCTTGATATTGGGCAAATAATTCGTAGGTTAAAAGCCCACCCATGTTTGTTGATGATAACAAATAAGTGTTTGTGTAGGCTAAGTTAAATGGTTCAAAAACAGTACCGCCGTTGCCGCCACCCGATTTTGACCCTATGCTTCTTCGATATATTTCACGTACTACTTGTATTTCTTTGGGCAGTATGTATTCGTTCTGGTCAAGTTGAAGTGTTAAAAAAGCAAAGCTCTCTTCTACAGAATTATCGCTGCGCTGTCTAAAAATAGCAAGGGCACGATCTAGTGCTGTTTCGTAGTGTTTTGGGTCTAGTTCAACGTCAACCATACCGTCGCCCAGCATAGTTTTACAGTAATCGTAGACTTTTTGTTTTTCTTGATCTAGTTGGCTCATGCTAGTATTTATTGCTGCGGTAAATATATGACTATGCCAAGACTTTCATTATACAAGCCCGAAAAGGGCAACGATTATAGGTTCTTTGATCGCAATATTTGGGAAATGTTCCAAGTAGGCGGAACCGACGTTTTAGTCCACAAATACGTAGGACCAGGCGCTCCGCTACCAGGCGAAAGTACACCAACGACTCCGCAATACACAGGCGGTATTCCTGAGCTTCAAATACAAGATTTGTTATTTTTAGAAAATCGTGATCGCAAGTATGACCCTGATGTTTATGTAATGAGAGGCATATACAATATTCAAGACATAGATTTTAACCTAAGTCAATTTGGTTTATTTTTACAAAACGATACAATTTTTATCACCTTCCATATTAACGATACTGTAGAAAAATTAGGTCGTAAGATTATGGCAGGCGATGTATTAGAATTACCGCATCTTAAGGACGAGTATGCTCTTAATGATCTTAAGTTTGCTCTTAAAAGATTTTATGTTATACAAGAAGTTAATAGAGCAGCTGAAGGTTTCTCAGCAACATGGTATCCTCATCTATATCGAGCAAAATGTAAACCGTTAGTAGACAGTCAAGAGTTTAAACAAATTTTAGACGGCATTGCCGATACTGAAAATTACAAAGGCGGGTGGTCATCTACAACTACCTATTATCCAGATGATGTAGTAACAGGACCAGACGGTAGAAAATACACAGTGATATCAGAAGTCACAGGTGTCACTCCACCAAATACCACTTACTATCGAGATGCCGATACTCTTAGAGATATAATGAGTACCTATGAAACTGAAATGCAAATAACACAGGCAGTTTTAGATCAAGCAGAAGCCGATGCTCCAAAAAGTGGATATGATACTTCTATGTTTTATACTGTTCCGTTAGATGACAATGGTAAAATAAAACTAGTAACCGCCGATGGCGAAGCAGTTACGGTTGACAATGACGATCCAAACGCAGGCGTAGATGCTAGTTATGTAGTAGCTCATCCAGTTAAAGATGGTTATGATAGCTATCACCAAGAAGCATTGCCACCAAACGGTGCTCCCTTTACCAGCGGTATAGCATTTCCTTTATCGCCGGTAGAAGGGCAATTTTGTCTACGAACAGATTATTTTCCTAAACGATTGTTTAGATACGATGGCAAACGTTGGGTCAAGTACGAAGATAATGTGCGTATGACCATGAGCAATAACGGTTCTGAGTCAGCTGAGCCAAGATTAAATCAGCGAGGAACATTTATTAATAATACCAAAGTCAATACCATTGACGGCAAACAAGTACCAGAGAAGCAAAGCCTTAGCAAGGCTTTAAGACCTAAGGCAGACGAATAATGGATTTTTTCTACGACGGACAGATAAGACGATACGTTACTCAGTTTATGCGTATCTTTATAGGTTTTAATTACAAGTCAGGTGACGGCACCTTACGCCAAGTGCCTGTGCTTTACGGTGACCTTAGTAGACAAGTTGGCAGTATTATTGCTGAAAATTCCAGCAACAAATTACCATCTGTGCCACGTGTGGCATGTTATATCACAAGTCTAGAAATAGACAGATCAAGATTAGCTGATCCTAGTTTTGTATCAAAAGTTAACATAAGAGAAAGAGCGTTTAGTGAATATGATGAAAACGGAAAACCTCTTTATGAAAATTATCAAGGCGGTGGGTATACCGTAGAACGTTTGATGCCTACTCCGTTTAAGTTAAGCATGAGAGCTGACATATGGTCTTCAAACACAGATCAAAAATTACAACTGTTAGAGCAAATCCTAGTACTGTTTAATCCAAGTCTTGAAGTACAAACCACAGACAACTATATTGATTGGACTAGTTTAAGTGTCATTGATTTAGTTAGTTCAACATTCAGTTCAAGAACAATACCTGCTGGCACTGAAGACGAAATTGATATTTGTACTTTAGATTTTGAAATGCCTATATACATTAGCCCGCCTGCTAAAGTTAAAAAACTTGGTGTTATACAAAACATTATTATGAATATGTTTAATGCCGACGGCGAATTAAGACCTGTAAATGAACTGGCATTTAATCTTGATATCACTGACGGTCCAGAGGCTAACTTATACGCATCTATAGTAACCCCTGGCCAATACGGTGTGTTGTTGGTTGCTGATAAATCAATAACAGGTGTTGATATGAACACCTATTATGTGTCCGTGTTAGATCCCAACGAAGCCATTAAAGAAATGGGTTTAGAAATGGGAGTCAAACAAGGCGAACGCATTGACTGGAATAAAGTATTGTTACAGTATGTAGGTTATAAAGCTGATATTAGTAGAATTAGATTTTTACAACCAAATGGCAGCGAAATTATAGGCACATTCTCAGTCAACGAATTAGATCCAACCTACTTGGTTGTGTCATTTGATTCTGGAACATTGCCAACCAATACACTAACTCATGTTACATCAATAATTAATCCACAGACATTTAATCCGTTGACCGCATTTGAATCTAAAGCAAATATCCCTGTAGGAACTAGATATTTGATCTTAGAGGACATTGGCAACGAAAATAACACAGATGGTGCTGATGGGTGGAAAGGCGTTACCAACGTTGATCTTGTAGCCAAAGCTAATGACATAATTGAGTGGAACGGCACAAATTGGGTAGTATCGTTTAATTCGGCCAGCGTCGATACTGTTTCTTATGTTACTAATTTAAGAACTAAAATTCAATATAAGTGGGATGGAGAACAGTGGCTCAAGTCATTTGAAGGTGAATACACTGCCGGATATTGGAGTTTTGATCTTTAAGGTTGATACATATTAGCATGCAGAAACATGCCGGTATACTTTTTATTTCAAAAAAATCTTCTAGAATTTTTCTTCTGTTGAACGAAGGAAAATGGATTGTGCCTACATTTACTCGATCACAGTCTGTTATTGAAGATGCGACTCCAGTTATCAAATCATACTATGATAAAGAATCAAAATTAATTCCAATAGAATTATATTTGAGTCAAGATCAAGGGTTTGAATTTTCCACATACATCTGTTTGATCAACGATGATTTCACAGCCAGCAACGATGAAACTTATTGCTGGGCAACGTTGACTAATCTTCCAAAAAATTTACACAGTGGGCTAAAAGCAACACTGGCAAATAAAATAATTCAAACCAAAATAAACACAATATTATTAATGGGGAAAGACCTATGACATTCTTAACTATTAAAAATAATGCTCAGTTTAAAAAAGATTTTGATCGATTTAAAGAAGTTATAGATCAATTAGACGGCGACAAAAAAGCTCAAGCTGAAAAACTTTTTCGTCGATTTACAGATGCTGTAAAAAGAATCGACGACACTTTGGAAAACGTTGCTTGGGCTCCAATTAATTATTCTTTTCATGTCGACGCTCGAGCCGAACTCAACAAACTTAGAGTCGATCTAGAAAATCTTTTACCGAAATAAATTGGTAATCCCCAATCACTGATTTTAATTTTTCTATATCAGCACAGGTGTACGTCTGATACTGCCCTTCTAATTCAGCAGGAAATTCAATTTCTTTTATCGAAGCATTGTATTTTTTAGCAACAAGCTCAGCTACATCTTTGAAAGAAATAACTGTGCCTGTGCCTAAATTGAATATACCGCTGTGCCAGTGTCCTACTGACAATTTAATATTAACAATATCATCAACACAGATAAAATCTCTTAGAAAATTTTCACTGCCTTTGAATACAAACACAGTTCCTTCTATCTGTGCCTGTTGAGAAAACTTGTGTATAGGACTTGCCTGCGCTCCTTTGTGCTTTTCACCATTGCCATATACATTAAAATATCTCCAGCCTTGTAACTTAGCTCTAGGATTTTCTAATAGTTTGATAGCGGTATAGTAATCTGTGTCGGCTTTGCTTTGTGCGTACAAAGATCTAGGATCGAGAGATTGATTTTCTTTAAACAACGGCCCGGCTCCATACACACTAGCAGAGCTAGCATATGATAAAAGAAAATCATGTTCGATTGCTTTATCTATAAGAAACACTGTGGGATTTTTATTTTTTCTGTGTATTAGATTTTTATCACGTTCTGTTGTACTAGATATCGCACCCTCGTGATAAACAACCTCAACTTTATTCCATTTGTTAAATTCTTCATAAAACTCGTCAATAGAAAGCCATTTGTCATAGGTCAACTCTATATTAGCACGAGAATTGTCAACACAGATAATGTCAGTGCGTCCTAGTTTGTTTAGGCCATGAACTATATTAGATCCTATAAATCCCGCTGCGCCAGTAACTACTATCATCCTAGGGTCTTCTCCAGCCAAGTTTTACAATTAGGCCAATCTTTATAAATGTGTGCTCGGCCGCCAGCTTGAATCCATTCTTCGCAATTTGAGGTCCTGTCGTCAATTAGAATGTCGCCTACGTTACGACAGTGCATATGTTTTTCATAGCTGTAAGGACCAAGAAATACTGGAATGTGTGGGAAATTTTCAAATGCCCAAAATACTTTATCCTGTGGAGCCCATGGCATGTCATTGCCTTTAGGAATAGCACTTAAAAAATACAATCCACAGTTTGTTTTTGTTTTATAATCAGTGACCCATTTTACTAATTCGTGAGCTCCTTCTTTTATTGGCAGCTTACTATACATTCGCTGATCATCTTTGAGCCTACGCCAAGTTGTCTCAGGCAGTAAGTCGCCATCTTTAAAAAACGGTTCTTTGAGATAGGCTCTAGCGTAGCCAAACCAATCAGCAACTACATCATCCATGTCTAGATAGATGTTCATGACAATGTACCTTCACCGTCTGCGGGCAACACTACTTGACTGTCACCTGGAATAATTCTATAATTGTCTTCAACAGAATCCGCAGTGCTTACTTCAAAAATCATTGCGTTTGGTGTTAGTGCTTCTAATTGATGTGGCTGAAGTGGAGGATTATGCCAAGTGTCGCCGGTGTTAAGTTCCTTTTCAAAAAGGATTGCGTTACTAGTATCTATCCATCGAACTTTAAATTTTCCAGTATTAACAAACCAAGTTTCTACTTTGTCTTTGTGAAAGTGCATGCTGAACTTAGCACCTACTTTTGTAAAGCATAAAATTTTTCCTGTATAATGCTCGTTGGTGGCAAATATTAATTCGTAACCCCACCCTTTTTCTTGATAACCTTGTAATTGTGTCATTTTATTTCCTTTAAATTTGGAGCATAACAACCTACGTGTTGTACTGTTATTGACGCAGCTTTGTTAGAAAAATCTACAGCAGATGTAATTTGTTTTGTTTCTAGATACATATACGTTAACGCAGCTAGAAATGTGTCTCCAGCTCCGGTAACATCCACTACTTCAACCACAGGAGCAGAAGAAGAAAATTCATGATGTGGTATTACTGCGCCTTTAGCACCTTTGGTAACTATTAATCCTGTACACTCAGATTTAATTTTGCTGTATTCTAATTCGTTAATTTTAACCCAAGCACCTTGAAGTCGTTCTAGATCTGTTTTTTTTGTGTCAACAAACACAGGCATTCTAGTAGCAATAGCTTCTTCAATAATATCGTAAGACACTGTGCCTTTATCGTAGTCGCTGATAACAATAGCATCATAGATTTTAGGTATTGCTGTTTCAAATTCAATAGGTTGTGAAACAACATCATTATCTATTCTAACAATCTGTTGTTTACTGCGAATATCTACAAGTCTAGTTTTTGTACTAGTCTCTCCGTGTAAGTAGTCAACATCACAGCCTAGTGCTTTTAGATTACAAGCAACATTGCCAGCCATACCCGGACTGTGTTCTTCGTAGCTAAACTTAAACACTGGCACAGGGGCTTCTGGACTGATTCTATCTACGGTGCCGTATTGATATATGTCAAGGCAGTTGTCACCGATCAATAATATCTTGAATTTTTTCTGTTGTTGAATATCCATCGATTCTTTCAAAAAATACTAATTGCTTACTAACATGTGCGCCTACAATAGGCTTTCCTTGATAGTCGCTGCCTTTGACTATAATATCCGAATTGGCAATAAGATCAACTAGTTCTTGTTCTGTATCAAAAACTACAACATCATCAACTGATCGTAGATGCTGTAACATTGTTGTTCGTTCTTGTTGATTGTTTATTGGTCGAGTTGGGCCTTTGAGCCTGGATACTCTAGCATCAGAGTCAATGCCAACGGTGAGATGGTCACCTAAACTGCGAGCATATTTCAGCAGTTCTAGATGTCCAATATGTAAAATGTCAAAAGTGCCGTTAACGAATATTCGGGTCATACTATATTTTATACGGTATGACCCTAAGATGTCAACGGTTTAGGCTTGAGCTTCAGACCAACGCAAAATAATATTTGCCGGAACCGCTGTTCCTGATACCTTATACACGTTAATAGCCAATACGTCAGGACCATTTGGGAATGTGCCACGACCACCAAGTGCTGTAGTTGTTAATTCTTTCAAACTATTCAAACTCAGTGCGTCTGTAGAGCCCGGATTGGTAATGAACGAAAATATAGTTTCGCCCGGTAACGCATAAGGCGGATTACCAAATTGGAACTGTACTGTATTGCCGCCAGTTATCACAACGTTTGTTGTCTGAGTAAACGTAACAGTGTAATAGGTCGTGCTGGCAAATGTTTGTAAAGTACTTACTGATTGTACACGAGTACCAGCAGGAAACTTAGTTTCTGTTGTAGCAATTTCAGTGTTGGCTGCTGCGCCTGATGCTTCCCAACTTGCTTGTGTAAAGTAAATTGTAGAAGTATTAGCAGTAGATTGTGCCAACGAAAATGTAATATTATTAGTGTTATTAACCGCAGATGTTGATGCTCTACTAAACGATAGTGTGTAATACAACGTTGTATTAAACGTCACAGTACCACTGGCAGAAACTAAAGCAGTATTTCCTGCGTTAAAAGTCACAGCATAATAACTAGTTCCCGCAAATGTTCTTAGGGTACTTACAGAACTAATTTGAGTTCCACCACTAAACTTGCCATCGTTGGTTGTTTGTCCTGCGATAACATCAACAGGTAAAGCAGCCCAGCTAGCTTGTTGGAAGAAATGTATGGTATTTCCAATAGCTCTATTACCAGCAAATCTAAACGAATTAAACTCATTGTTGTTACTGTTTCTTAGTGTAGGGGTGCTGAAAGAAACAGTATAATAGCCGCCGCTTGGTCCTGTTACGGCTGTTACGTATGTGCCGTCAGCAAACAAGCTAGTATCATTGGTAAAAATGTCAGTTACTGTAGTTGATCCTTGTAATGTTGCCCAACTTGCTTGATAATAATACAATACAAAGCTGCCAGACCCTATCGTGAATACTCGTTGTGCTGAAGATGATAGTTGCGGCAACGTAGTTGCTGTAGGTGTTGGGCTAAGTGTTCTAGCGGTTACTGTAGTTCCTGATGGAAATTTGGCATCAGAAACTGCTTGACCTACTACAGCGCCAATACCGTCCCAACTGGTTCTTGTAACATACGCAATAGTTGTTCCAGAACTTCTGTTAAAGGCAGTACCTGTAGGAACAGTAGCGTTACCAGTTACTGTGTTAAGCGCAGTAGCTGTGGTAAATGTATAAGATCCGCCGCCTGCCCAGTTAACAGAACCACCCGGAGCGATCTGAGCAAAACTTGGTTGTCCACCTTGAGCTAGACCGCTTAGTCTACCCCATGTAATGTCGCCCGGATTCAACGGATAGTTTTGTGGATTCAATACACCTTCAACCACGATACCACCTGTGCCTGTGTCTGACGCAATAGAAATTTCGTTAAGCAGTAACTGAGCTCTGTTTAACAGTTCTCTTTCCCCTAAGTCTCCCACCACCGCGTTTGATACAGATGGTGCTAATCGAATCAAAAACACTGTTTTCTTTGTAGTAGAAATTGAGTTACCAGTTGATGTATAGCTAAACAAATATCCTCGATCTTCGTCAAATCTTCCGTCAGTTAAAAACGCACTACCCCAGTGGCTAATCAACGGCGTTGTAGTGTTTGTTAATAAAATGACTCCAGTTTTCTGAGTATGGTCAGCGGCAACTCCTGCTCTGTAACTTCTTAATGCTCCTGATTGGAAATTACTTAATTGCGCACTACGAACAGCGCCAGTTAAGGTTGTGGCTGTTTTTCCTGTATAAGATATAAGTTCGTTGTCTACATACACAACACCCGAATCCGGAAAAAATTCTGTTGATTCTACAGGTATTGTTGACGCCGAAGGTGAAATACTGCTGGTTAATCGTGACACAGCACCGTAGTTAGCAACTTCATATCTCACCGGCAAGTTACCAGTACGCATAAACGCTTCTGAATTAACGTTGGAATTTCGCATACGATGCGCAAACACAAAATTACCATCGCTACCACGTATCATAAAATCAATAAATCCAGCACCATACCAAGTGTATTGGATACCAATCATCTGCATTTTTGTAATGTCAACTTTGTAGCCGCTTGGTCCAGTACCGTCTAATCGATCTCGATTAAACTCATGCTGAGGCACTCGCTTGTCTGTAACCAAACATATTTTACTGCCTGTTACTGTGCTAACACCACGGAAATCTGGATTAACAGTTATAGATGTATCTGAGGCCACTGTGGTGATCACATGTGTCATTCCTTTGACTACTACAAAATCACCAGCTTTAAGTTGATCTAAGAAACGACTGTTTGTTCCTATGATTGTGTTACTGCCTGGAACAGCAGTGATTGTTCCAGCTAGCTGTTTGGTTGATGAGCGTTGAACTACTGCTAGTTCGTCGCCATTGTATTCCCAGAACATGCCGTTTTGATCATCAAACGCACCTGCTCTTACCACAGCACCTTTCCAATTTAAGGTAGATACTTGACAGCTAAATCCTAATGTTGGAATTTTTGATCCTAGTCTTCTTAATGCTGTTACACGAAATACTCGTTCGCTAACAACTTCAGTAACTGTGTAATCTTCGTCTGGATAATATTCTGTGTTACTGTCGTACCCAGGTGTTATTACTCCAGTGATTCTTACCTTTGCGCCAATTTGAAAACCATGATCGTTTTCATCTAAAGTAATTGTAATCACTGAACCAACTTCAACACCTTCGGCAACAATATTTTGTATATCGTAACTTGGAGCAAATAACGCACCAGTGGTATACATGATACCTTTACCAGACTGATAACGAATATACTTTTTACTTTGACGTACTGCTTGTACTCCGTGTTGTGGCCCGCCTGTGCCCAATTGAACACCGCCATCAAATGGTCTATGTGTAAAGAACGAATCTGGTCTTGCATAAATTCTTCCAGTAATTGTTCCTGAAATCGAGCCAGCTGCTCTAGCTTGATAACTTAAAGAAGTAGCAGTTGGTATAGATGTTGCTGTGTATGAGCCGCCAGCTAGTGTGTGATTGTTTGAGCCGTTATCCGACGTAGGAACTACAATAAATGCTCCACCTGGAGGTATTCCGTGCGCTGCTAAAAAGTCTACTCGAATAGTAGCCAACGCAGCAAACGACAATGTAGTAGATTGCGGTATTACTGCTGTGGTAAATTCGCTGACTGTGATTGAAGAATATAAAGCAAACGTAAATCCAGCAGAAGCAGTATGTGTACCTATAAAAATAGGATCTACAATAGCACCTGTGGATACTGTGCCAACAGTTACTTCAACATCATTGGTAGGGGTTGCGCCGCCCAATGAGGTTCCGCTAAGTAATATTTTATTTCCGACACGATAATTTGTTCCGCCGTTGCTAACAGTGATTGAGCTGTAGGTGCTACCAGTTCTAGTCACAGTAAATTGTGCCGATGTGCCCAGAGCTGCTACATTTGAACCACCAATATTTGTATAGGTAACTTGATATGCTCCAGTACCTGTTACAGCAACTTCAGTGATTGCTCCTGATAAATTGCTGGCCAATCCTGAACTTGTAAATGTAGATATGCCGCCAGTGAGCGTTGTAGACACTACGCTGATTGTTAGATCGTTAGCAGGCGATGCTCCGCCAAGTTGTGTGCCAAATATTGTCAGCACTTCGGTGTCAATGTATGCCGAGCCCGGATTAGTTAATGTCACTGAATACACAGTGCCGTTTCTTGATATTGAAAATTGTGCAGCACTGCCTACGCCAGTTGTAGAATCTTGTATTATACTGGTATACGAATTTGCTACCTGTGACACAGTTATAGTAACATCGTTTGCTGGACTTGCTCCAAGGGTAAACACAGTTCCTGGAACTGTAAAAGTTTCACTGTTTGAATAATTTGAACCTGCTGTTGTTATGCCAGCAGTGTACGCACTACCTGATCTTGTTACTTGGAATACTGCTCCAGTTCCTGCTGCTGCTGTGGTATAAACAGTGTTGTCAACACCTGTTACTGTTTGATTAGCTACAGGATTTGCCTCACCCTCAATAACAGATACACTCACTATAGATCCACCACCGCCAATTGTTTCAACGTTTAAATAAAGGTCATTTGCTGTGGATGTGCCGCCAAGAGCAGTGCCTAATATTTTAATAGTGTCGCCTTCAGCATAATCAGTGCCGGGCGTATTAAGAATTATTGATGAGTAAGTGGTTGTATTATCTCTAGTAATATCAAAGGTTGCGCTGCTACCTATACCTACGACATTAGTCCCAGATATACCACTATAGGTAACTGTGTTTCCTTTGATAGCTGCTGCTAAAGGTCTTGATAATGTAAGATCTAATCCGTTAATTTCTGTAACAAATGTTGCTGTGCCTGAGCCATCGCTGACTCCAAGTCCAACTTGTACACTACTGGTGCTGGACACAGACACTACTGTTGTGCCTATTGGATAATCAGCAGTCAGTAACGGAGTAACTACTACACCGCCGGTGCCCAATATTGAAGTTACCTGTGAACCAACACCAAGGCCGGTGCCTGTTATTGGTGCTCCTAGTTCCGGAGCAGTTCCTGTAAATGCTATTCTGTTAGAACTTGTGGCAATATTCCAAGCTGTAGATAATGTTCCGCTAGTACCATTACTAGTCACTGTGAATACAGGGGTTCCAATTTCAGCACCGGTATAAAAGCCGCCCTGTCTAATTTGCGCAAAGGTCGTTGACAGCTCTGTAGGGTTTGCTGTTCCGACTCTTGCTTTGGCATAGTATGAAAATGTTCTATTTGTTGGAACTGCTGTGATAACGAAAGAACCTTCTGCTCTAGACACACTAGGTATTGATTGCGTTAGTCCTCTAATAGTAACTGGAGTTCCTACACTAAATCCATGTGATGAATTAGTTGTAACAGTGATCAGTGAACCGCCAACGCCACTAGTTCCAGCAGAAGCGTCTGACAAAATACTGGTTACATCTTGATCAGTACCTGGAATTTCGTATATACTTGGATAACCTCGAGCTACAGCAATAGCCTGCCACTTAGTTGGTTGGAGACCGTATTCAAAGTCAGCATCTAACATACTTTGCGGTGTTGCCACACGATGCCGTTCAATAGCGTCAGTGCCAAAATCATAAGGTCTTACTATCTGTTCTGAATTTTCAACAAAAATTTGTATGTCATCGTTGCTGCTCATTGACGACGTGTCGTAGTTAAGTTTAATCGATGTGACTCCATCGGTTGTTTGTAAAAACTTAACAAAATCGTCGTCTTCTAGTACTTCTTGTTCAATAGTTCCACCGGTGTCGATGTTACTAAAATTGTAGATAATATTATTTGTTGACGTATTAGTGATCAGTAAAAAATCATCGGTAGTATATTTGCCTTGAATTTTAAGTCGACCATATGTACTTGATATTGGTGTTGCCAATACACTAAGACCGCCAGGAATTAATGTTAACAAAATATTTGACAATTCGACTATTTTTGCTGCTGCTCCGGTTTCTGGGGTTAGACCAACTGTTACTACTTGGGGAGTTAACACTTGATATGGAACAGTTCTATATGATATTGCTGGCAATGATCCAGTTCCATTTAACAACAAATTAATCAACACATCAGATAGAGCAGTAATTCTTGAAGTAGCACCACTTTCGGCCGACGGAGAAGTTGTTACCTGTGTGTAGACATTTTGAAAAGACGGCGCAACAATACGAGGTAATATGTAATTGTTAATAGTATTTCTTAAGAAAGTATGAGCATAGGCTTCTGGATATCTATCGCCGTCAACTTGTATTTCGTTGCCATAATAATATTTTGTAGTAACACGATAAGTTTCTTCGTTACCGTTATATCGTAGATCATAGATATAAGCGTCTATCACATAGCCAGCATCTCGAATACATTTGGCTTGATCGTAAGTGAATCCATTGAAATCTACAACACCGTTAACAATAGTTGTTTTTGCGGCTGCTATTGCCGACTGCGCATTTTGTAATGCGGTAGGTGCCCACGAAACATTTGGTAAGGTTCTGGGTATAGATGCTAGTATTAAATTTGCTGCTGCTTGTGTCGTAGCGTTAACAACATCGGCAGTGATTTGAACCAATGTTTGTATAGTAGTAGCATCACCAGAGCTGGCGTTAGCACCAGAAGTTACCTGTGTTAGTGTATTTGGAGTTGAACCAGTAGTTGTTTTAATTACTGGAACTCCTTGTACTACCTGAGCTATAATTGTTTTTAATCTTCCATACGCTGCTACAGTTTGTAATCTATGTGTTGGATCGATTCCAGGTGCGCCGCTGGCAAATCCATAGAAGAAAAATTTAGCCTGATCGTATGTGGCTGAATTGCCACCATACAGTATGTCGTAACAAATAGCGTCTATGGCATACTTGACATCTCGTGTACATTTTGCTTCGTCATGATCGTGTAACGGATATGTGTCAGCTACCCAAGCATTGACTTCGGCAGCTAGGAAATTTTTGTTTGCTATTAGTTTGTCTTTGGCAGCAATTTGACTAGCTGTAGCTGATGTTGGGTTTGTGAAAGTTATTACATCGGCAGCAGTTCTTCCGTTAGTAGCAATGTCACGAACTTCGTTAAAAAATGTTGTTGCTCTAGTTGTAGCAGCGGTGCTTGCTGCTACTGCTGTTAGGTCTGCTACTTCTAATCCTGCTCGTCGAATAGTATCTAACACAATAAAATCGTTGTCTAAAGAATTATATTCAGCTAGACCTAAAAAGACTGCGTTATAATTTGTTCCAAGCACTACATCATATTGAACACCGTCTATAAGATACCCAATATCTCGAACACATTTTGAAGCAGTGTCTATTTGATCTTGAATCCAAGCAGTAACTTCGTATTGAAGATACGTTTTATTTTCGGTCAACAGTCGCACGGCTTCTGTATAATCTTCTGTGCCTACTACGTTTTGTATAATATTTGAGTTTATTCTTTCACGAATAAATCGATGAGCTTCAACTTCTGCTTGGCCGCTGCCGTCAACTTGAAGTGTATCGCCGTCATAATATAATTTAACAACACGAGTAGTGTCCTCGGTACCGTCATATCGTAAATCATTTAGATATGCGTCAATAACAAAACCAAAATCTCTTTCGCATTTTTCTACACTATATGTGTAATTTTCATAGGTAGATGCTTTGTATTGAATAGCCGGTAAAGAACTTAGACCGTTGGTTATTACATCAATGGTTATCTGTGTTAGAGCTGTAACTTTTGAAGCAACTTGAGATTCTGCCGAGGGACTTGTAGTATACTGAGAATATGTGCCTTGATATGAAGGCGCTGCTGTTCTAGTTAAAATATAGTTGTTGATTAACGATCTTAGAAATGTATATGCTGCAGTTTCTGGAGTTCGCGGACCGTCAATTTGTGGCGTTGACCCAATCCAATAAAACCCTGCGATCCTTCTTGTTTCTTCATTGCCGCCGTAACGTAAATCATGGATGTACGCATCGATATTATACAATGTATCTCTTAAACATTTAGCACTGTCGTAGGTATAACCAACAAACGGAGCAATATTATTAGCAACTTGATATTGTATCCACGCAACAACTTCGTATTGCATGTAGGTTCTATTATTAGTTAATAATCGAATTGCTTCTGGATAATATTGAAACGCAGTATCAACAGTAACACGACGATTAATGAAACCCGACAGTTCCTTTTTTAAGTGTTCTCTATTTGCTAATATACTGGCGTAGGCGTTTGGTTTTAAGTTACCTAAGTAACTCATGCCCGGTCTAAATACGTAATTGTTAATCTTTTTCTTTGCCATGTTTCTCTCTTAGGCTCCAAATGCTACCGCAAAAGCGATAACTGAGTTGTCTACATAATCTTTTCTTGCTGCTTGTGTTGCTGTTGTTGGTATTGGTACTACTAGTCCGTCAACAAATGTCATAATTCCGTTAACTTCCGCGCCTGACGCAGATATATCAGCATTATCTATATTCAAACCAGCTGGACTAACACCGTTACTTACCAAATTTACTTGGTATGCTGACACAGTCCCGGGAGCTATCGTACCAATGTTTACGTTGTCAACAGTTCCTACTGTCTGGCTGTTTATAACAATACGACCCGATACAATCGATAATCTGCTTACATTGTTATTTTTAAGATATACATCACCATTGACTTGTAATTGTGTCAGTGTGCCTAATGTTCTTAGACTGCTGTTTATTACAATACTGTTTAAAGAGGTGCCGCCAGACGAAAACAATGAACCAGAACCGCTAAGAATAAAATCATTAGCAATTAAGTTTCCTTGATCGTCAACAGAAAATCCCGGGCTTTGATACCCAAAATCACTTTTAAATGCTTTTTGTCCTACAGTCATAATTTATCCAGAGTATTTATAGCCTGCCTACTACCACTTCTATAACACCTTCAACATCGTTAAAGTCTTCTAGGGCTTTTCCAATGATTGTGCCAATTTTAGGATCCTGTGTTGGTCTTGCGTATCCGCCACCGCCACTTACCATTAAATCGCCTTTTCTAATTTTTCCACGAACTTTACATGGGACACGACCTTGAAGAGCAATGGCAACAACATTATTTCCAATCAATTTACTATTCATCAAATGTGCTGGGCTAGTTGATACTACTCCAGCTACACGTCTTGTTTCGTCTGTGGCTTCGGTTACTTCGTATTCGCCACCAAATTCTAACACAGTCCCTGGGGCATAGTTAAAATCTGCTTGATAATTTTCTGCTAAGTCCGCCCATTGTGCTTGTGTAGCAGTAACAGTTAAAACATTTGTAGCAGTGTTTAGTGTTACCGCCGTGTCAGCATACAGAGATTGTCCTGATACAGAATCAACTCCTGTTGATACTACTAACGGAAATATTCCTGTTGTAATTTCTTGAACAAGCACAGATGCTGCTGTACCTCCGCTGCCACCTCCGCTGCCACCTGTGGAAGAAAATATAATAGTATCAGCAGCAGCATTAGTAGATATAGTCATTCCGCTGCCGGCTACTAAAGTTAACGTGTCTGACGGAGTATCAGCAACTACGTTTGATTGGCCCAACACGGCTATAGTTGTAAATGAGTTTGACAATGATGTACTACCGCCCCCGCCACCACCGCCTTCAGTGCCGCTACCTGTATTTGTAATTACTATTGAGTCAGTTAGTGGGTCAGTGGATATGCTAATGCCAGTTCCTGCTACTAGTGTAACTGTGTCGTTTGGTGTTTCAGCAACAACATCGCTTTCGCCTGAAACTGCTAGTCTAGAAAAGAAATTTAATGCTGTGCCGCCAATAGTAGATCCAAATGGTAATTCGATAGCATTTGATCCTGTGCTAGATATAACAGCACCGTTTAACACTATAGAATTTTGTAGATACAGGTCATTCCAATTATTTGCCAAAGATCCTAAATTTACAGAGCCAGCAGTTGACGGAACAATGTCTTGTGTGATTGAACCTAAGTCTACACTTGACCCACCGCCACCACCAGTGCCCGGTGTTGAAGGCACTGTCGAAGGTACTAAAAACGTTGGAGTGGCCGGACGTTCAATTTCGTTTAAAACACCTGAGTAGTTTGCTTTATAAATTGCTTTCATTCCACGATATGCTGGAATTTTAGGTGACAATTTTAAACTAAGATAGCTGTTATTAACAGTAGCTGAAATATCTACAAGTTCGTCGTCGATGGCAACTCGACCAATAATAGAATAATTTGCGTAATCTGGTCTAGCTACAACTAATACCTGTAGTGTTTCTTTTTTGTTTGAATTAAACTCGATGGAAAGCTGATAGCTGGCGCTGGCAAAATCGCCAACATACCATCTGTCGATTTCAGTATCATCAAAGATCTGTATCCATGGGCCTTTGTGAAGAAAATTCACCCCATTTTTGACTTGTAGGGTGTTTTTTACATTAGGTACAAAATACTTGTTAAAATCTGCCATAGCTCGCTCGAGGTTATTATGTATTTAACAGATTTTGAATATAATAAAAAACCCCCTTGCGGGGGTGTTTTTAGCTGTTTTCTATTTTTATTAGCTTGCCATATTCGGGCAAATACAAATATTCAATATCACTGCGCATCAGCGTATCTATAGCATCATCTAGAGTTTCAACTAACGGATCTCCGCCCAAATTAAAACTAGTATTAAACAAAATAGGGATTCCAGTTTCGTCTTTAAATGCTTTGATCAAATCATAATAATGTTTGTTTTGCTCAGGATTAACTGTTTGAATACGACAAGTATGATCTTCATGAATAATACTTGGAATCTTTTCTTCAACACCGGGCTGGCAATTTACAGCGTACATCATGTGTGGGCTGTTTTTCATTCCACGTAGATCAAACCAATCGTGCGCATCTTCTTCTAAAATACTGCCAGCAAATGGTCGGAAGTATTCGCGATGTTTTACTTGATTTACATAGTCCTTGCCATCTGGAAATGTAGGGTCAAAAAGCACTGAACGATTGCCTAATGCTCTTGGACCGTTTTCTGAACGTCCTTGAAATATCGTAACAATGTTCTTTTCACGTAACAGTTTAACAACATCTTTGTGTGTGGCATCAGTCAGCTTGCCTCCAGCAAATTTAACTTTTTCTTCAATTTCAGATTGTGTGTATGTATGAACTGGTCCAAGATACAACGTATCGAGTTTTTGAATTGTCATGTTGTCGTCTAAGGCATGCCAAAACATCAATGCTGCTCCCATCGCAGTACCGGCATCGTTTGAAATTGGTTCTACATAAATTTCAATACCTTCGTTTTTAAGATGTTCTAAGTAATAATAGTTGGCTACACAATTTAAACCATAACCTCCACTGATCACTACTCGCTTCTTACCACTCATTTCAGAAGCTTTTCGAATTAATTTTAAAACTTGTTCTTGTGTTTCAGTCTGTACAGCGTAGGCCATATCTCTACGATTCTGTAAAGTAGTAACATCAGTTTTTTCATCTTCTGGATTTTCATCTAAAAAATCAAAAAGGTTTGCGTTAACTGTTGAACTCGATGGATACATTGGAACAATTAAGTTTCTGTTTGAAACAGGAAACTTTGAGTTTGATTCAAATAACTTAGGTATCTTATCGTTAGGCTTACCGTATGGAAACAATCCCATGGTCTTTCCTGCTTCAATAGCAGTAAAGCCGCAGTACTCTGTAACACCTTCGTAGGTTTTAACAATACCGGCTCGGTCAGAAACCCATGCTTGATGAAATTCTCCAGCTTCGCCAAACTGATCAGAAGGAAGTTTGTCATAATACTGTGCTGGGATACCTTCACGCACACCGTAATGTTTGTATAAGGTAGTAAATTGAGAAGGATACGCACAGTCAACAATTGTCTCTACTTCGTAACTCCATATCTGTTGATTATCATAGGATAAAGGAATGAATGTTCCAGCACCATCAACAATTAAAGAAACAGCTTCTTCCCATCCTGATCTGTAAAAAGCACAAGCAGCATGTAATTTATGATGTAAAAAGCTAAGATCAATGACCTGTGGGTGATTGTAGAGATTGGCTTTTCGATCAATCAATCCCATTTTACGAGCTAGCCCGGTATACACATCGTCTCCGGTGTAGTCAACTCGGCCAGCAGTATCATTTAATTTCTGTGTGTGAGCAACGACTAGATAATCTAATTTATCAGTATACTCTAAAATTTTCATTATAGAAGCATATGGGCCGCCGTCGTACTTGTGGCGTGTCAATCTTTCTTCTTCTATAGAAAATACAATTTCTCCGTCTTTTAATAAACAAACTCCAGAGTTATGGCCACGTGCTATGGCTGCTATCCACCCTGTTTTTAATTTTGGAGTTAAATCTTGTTGTTCAGTGTTCATTTTTTATGTTTTCCTATTACAGCGTCAACTACATAGTCAATAATTTCAGGAGTCATTGTCATAAGACTTTCATGTTTTCTATCAATGCGCTCATCCATAGTGATTCTAATAGGACTGTATTCTCGAAGTTCTTCACCCATGTCTAAAATATTAAAGTTCTTAGCGTTAGGATAAGAAACATTTATAGGATACGTAGAGCCAAACACTACAGTCGATGGCCTATCCATAGAATAAGCAAGGTGTTGTCCTAAACTATCACACCCTAAAAAGTGATCAGCGTATTTTATCACAGCAGCCCATTGTCTAATTGATACATTTTCTGGAAATGCTATTTCATCTTTGATATTTTTTTCTTGAGTTAAATCAAGTTTTATTTCGCTCATCATTATTACAGCAAACCCCTTTTCTTGAAGTTTTTGAATTATTTTTTTAACATCTTTATATTCAATGCTTCTAGAAGTTCTGTCTACAAATGATTCATCGAGATATTCAATGCCACGGCCAAATGGCTGGAATACTATTACTTTTTCTTTTTTTAGTTTCTTTTTAACTTCGCTGATTAATTGACGACCAGCAATTAACTCGTCTTTGCTTAGTCGTAGTGTGGGTTTTGATAATTCTCTAATACCTTGTTTATTAATTTCAATATCTATTGCTTGAGCAATACTACATTTTTGATTGTAATATTCCCAAACACGATAAGGTTCTATGGTATAGATGTCTTTGTCTTTGAGTTTTTCTACAAAAAGATTTTTGTGCCAAACATCATAGGTCCTAGAATCTAAGGTAGGATGCCCTTTGAACACATCCGTTCCGCCTTCGCAGACTATGATAAAATCTTTATCGCCGGACTCTTGTTCATATTTTTCAAATGCGGGTACTGAACATAACATACGGCCCGCACCGCCGTTGATAAAAAATGCTTTAGAGCGTTTCTCCATTTATACTCCAAGAAAATAGGTTCTGTGTTACTATGTATCAAACAATAATAACACAGAACCTAATCTTGGTTCAAGTATTTTTAATAGTAATTTGGCAAATCGCTTGGGAAAGGAATTTTCCAGTGGTCAACACCTGCGTATGTTGTTTCAATATTTTTTAAAAAATCTAAATGATCTTCTAATTTTTGAACATCTTCGTCTGTATAAAGATTTTCAACACGCTGTGAAATAGCATTTTCAATCGCAGGAATCACAAGTTTTATACTTTCAAAAAAACTTGCTCTAGAATTGGCATGCTCACGGAATCTTGGACCTACGTAATTTCCGTCAACGTATTTCAAGTCATTAACCCAACGACATTGACCCAATGCGCCTTGCTTTTGATCGTATTGATATGTGTATTTTCCGCCAGGGACATCTTCTTCGTAATCTGAAATTTCTTGGGCGTATTCGTAGGAATTGGTCAAATATGCTGCTTGATATGTGTGCACATCTGCGTCTAATTTAATAAAAGTAGTTTCTGGATCGTCATCGACTAATGCTTCAAAATTTAATTCTGCTTCAGTGTCAGCACGTTTGGCAATATATTTGATCTCGCCAGTAGCGTCAATTACGCATAGGGCAAGATATCTTGGACCTGTATAAACAGCATTCACTGTATAATTGTTAACAGTGGTTGTTTTATATGGTTCATCTGGTAATAAAAAAGTAAATGCTTTTCTCATAATTATCCTCTAAATCTATTTATCAAAAGAATTTAATGCGTACAGCGCCGTGACCGCCACGACCTGCGTGATCTCTGTGATCTGGACATGGTCTTGGTGCCCATCCGCCAGTTCCTGGTGGAATATAAGGTGTACAACCCTGCATTTCGTAACAGCCACAAGCACGATCTGAACGCCAGCAATAACTGTGAGGAACTCCCGTAGTTGGGCTTCTGCTCAATGATGCGATTGCGTTTATAGACTGCATCTTACCTTGACCGTTATGTCCATTGGTATGTCTGTTATCATCTTCTGTTTGATAAGCAGCAGTCCCGCCGCAGCAACTATAAAAATTAGCTGGTGTGGCTATGTGATAAGCAAAACAGCAGGTACAACTTGGTTGACATCCGTTGAACGAAGTACAACTAAACTGTCCACAACAGTTAACATCGCCACCGTAACCACAGGCAATCCAAATACCACTGAAGTAGTTACAGATTAACCCACAGTTGTCGTTGTATGGTCCACGAGCACAAAACCCGTTAGCAGCAAAACAACAGTACATTGATGTGCCTGTTGAGCAGAATGATCTTCCGCCAGCGCCGCCTTGCGCACACATACAACCATTGGTACTAGCAGCACCCTGCCAACATAATCCCGATGAGTCTGAACAACCACGGAAACAAATAGCGTCTGCGTTGCCGCAGCTAAATCCTAGGCCGCCACACACATATTTTCCTGCGCATACCTGTATGGTTCGTTTTGAGTATGCTCCGGCATTGCCCGGAAGGCCGCCACCGCAACAGCACATACGACCACCGCTGCCGCCAGCACCCCATAGCTCAATAACAGCAGTTCCGGTCCCTGGTGCTTGCCAACAAAATCCGTTAACAAGATTTGTGTAAAATGTACCAGGAGTATATACCCAAATACGACCTTTTTCGATATTCTCTTCTTCTCGAGCTATTGATCTTGATCTAACTAATAATTGTAACGACGTTGGCATCTGTATTCTCTCTTTATTCTAAGAAATTGTTTCGAGTTCCTGCTGCAACGAATCGAATACGCACAGCACCATGTCCGCCACGGCCGCCGTGATCTCGAACATCTGGGCATCCCTTTCCTGGTCTTCCTGGAAACCCGGGCGGCACAAACACTATACAACCTTGACCGTCATAGCACCCACATGATCTTCCGCCTGTCCAGCAGTTATTATTCATGTATCCATGTGATGGACTTTTTCCAGCAACACCAAGTCCAACTAAAAATCCGTTTAATCCAGTACCTGACCAGTTTTCAGCACCATTGTCAGCATCAGTAGTGTACGTAATAACACCACCATCTTGCGCATATCTGCCTGCTGGTATAGCATGGTGGTATTGAAACAAACAAGGACATGTTGGCAAGCAACCAAAAAAGCTCACACAGCTAAATCCACCAAAACAGTTTACATCACCGCCATAGGCTTGGGCACAGCAAGTACCGGTGCCTGGACCATAATTACATATAATTCCACAGCCTGGGCTGCCAACTTGTGTTCCGCAAAAATTACCAGCAATAAAACAACAATATAAAGCAGTACCAGTGGAGCAGTAACTAGTACCTCCACGCCCACCTTGAGCGCACATACAACCATTAGTTGTTGAACTGAACCAGCATACCTGCGTGGATTCAGAACAGCCACGGAAGCAAAGGTCATTGGCGTTGCCGCAACTAAAACCTACATCACCGCAGATTTTACAACCTGTGTTTGTGACAAATGATCTTTTAGAATAAGCACCTGGATTTCCAGGAATGCCGGCACCACAACAACACATTTTTGCGCCGCTGCCGCCAGCACCCCATATTTCTAATGTCACACATCCTGCGCTAGGAGCAGTCCAACAAAATCCTGTACAGTGTTTTGTTCTTACGTTGCCGTGAGTAAATGCCCAAATTCTACCTTGTTCGAGATTTTCTTCTTCGTCAGCAATAAAATTTAATTTTGTTCTTGTTAGTGATCTAAACGACGTTGGCATATTAAATTCCTTCGATAAACTTAATTCTTATTGCGCCGTGACCACCGCGGTTACCGTTGTCTCTAACGCCAGGGCATGGGTGAACAGCCATAGCAGGATGACCCGGTGGCATGTTTGTTGAGCAGCCTTGGTTTTCGTAACAGCCGCAACCTACACCAGCTCCCCAGCAGTATGCCCAAGGCACACCGCCATTGGGTTTTCTAGATAATCCGTTTAATCCTGCTTGATGTTGGTGTGGGCCCTGCCCTGACCAGTTTGAAAACTCATTACCGTCTTCAACACCAAACTGAACAACTCCGCCACATTTGGCAAATTGACCAGCAGGTGTAGCCATAAAATATTGGAATGAACAAGGACACTGTGGCGAGCAGCCAACAAACAGTGAACATGAAAAATGTCCACATCGATTAACATCACCGCCGTAGGCACAGGCAATCCAAATACCACCGAAGTAGTTACAAATCAATCCGCAGTTATCATTGTATGGTCCAGAAAAACAATGGCTTTGGTTTACAAAGCAACAGAACAAAGATGTACCAGTAGAGCACATACTTCTGCCGCCTGCGCCACCTTGAGCGCACATGCAACCGCTGGTACCGCAATTGCCGTACCAATATAATCCTGTTGGATCTGAACAACCTCTAAAGCACATAGCATCGTTACCGCAGGCATAACCCACTGATCCGCAGATAAAACAACCAGCTTCCATCTTAATTGTTTTTTTAGAGTATGCTCCGGCGTTGCCAGGAGTACCACCTCCACAACAGCACATGCGACCAGTACTTCCGCCAGCACCCCAAATTTCAATCACAGCAGTACCGCGGGACGGGGCAATCCAGCACATGGCAAACTGTGAAAAATCGTTACCTGGTGTATAGCTCCATACTCGACCTCTTTCCAAATTGCTTTCATCACCGTTAGTGGTGTAGAAACTATTTGTTTTGGTCCCTATCAGGCTTTTAAATGATACAGGCATAGTTTTCTCGCTTCCTATTTGTTGTAAACATTAGTTTCATCATTAAGCCGATGATACAATCCATCCGTAACTCGAACCAGTATATGTCAAAGTAATAATAGACCCGTTAATGTCAATTGTTAAATCGTCAGCTACGTTTTGTATTTTTGCTCCGTTTCGAGCAACAGTGATGTTATTTGTTGCTGTAACACCGCCAATGTCAATAATTTGAATTGTGTCATTCAAAAATAACGTCGATGACGATGGCAGCGTAATTGTAAACGCAGCGCCTGACGAATTTGCTAAAATTCGATCATTAACTGAAGCATTAAAAGCACTGCTAACTTCACGTATAGTAGTGCCTGCTGTGCCAGTTGTTGTAATATATCTTCCCATTTATGTCCCCTATGGAATATTTATTTTAAATCGTAGATGTTTCGAGTCCAAACGCCACTGCGCTAACGTTGGCTTGGTTACTGTAAACCACCAAAATTTTGCCTGCGTCCATGACTATACCAGTTCTTTCAAGCACACCTTTACCTAAAAGTTCCGTGTCAAATTCTATCCATTCAGCATTTGTTGGCGTAGCAGCATTAGCCACTGCCATACGTATATTACATGCTTGGTTAGCCCTGTTACACAGCGATACTGAAATAACCGCAAATGTATCTGAGGGGCAAGTGTATAGCGACGTATTTGTCGCTGCTGAAAGGTCTGATGCTCCTAATCTTCCTGTTGCCATTTAAATCTCCATTATCCTTGTAAGAACAAATTCATTGCTACTGGGTATCCGTCAATTCCACGGGTAAATTCAAATTTAGTGTTAACTGTAATTTTGAATCCAGTAGTTGTTGTAATAGTTGACCCAGATACAAATACCGAACCTGCGGTAAGTGTATTTACGTTCAAAGTACTAGAACCTGAACCAATCTGAGACGCAATATACGCTTTAATTGCCCGTTGTGTTGGAATTACACTATCTGAATCAGCTGTAAAGAACGGGTCTGTACTAAATTCAGTAATTGTTGCTCCGCCAGTTCCTAATTCCACAGAACCCAACTGAAGTTCTTGTAGTCCAGCTAAATTAAACGCTGAAGCATTCAAACTAGCAGTACCTGTTGCCTGTTCAATAGTAAACAGATCACCAACACGGAAGTTACCGTCTTGGTCTGTTGATGTAAAGAACACTCGTCCTCCGCCGCCTTCCACTGTTTCTGATGCTTGAACAGGGTTTTGTAAAGGCAATCCTGGGTAGTTGGTATTAGCAAAGTTACCAGTACCAATATCTAAGAAGTCATGTCCAGTCAAACGACACTGTGAATAACGAATTCTTGCTTCAAAAGATTCGTTGTGCGCAGGTGCTTCAGCGATTGTTATTGGAGGGCTAACCTGTAATCTAGCAGTATAAGGTCCAGTACCTGCTAGATTTGTAACTGTAACTAATTTGTAATAATTGTTTGGTAGGCTTGAGAATACAACGTTTGAGCCTGCTACTGGTACGCTGAACAAATCTTTAACGTCAACATAACTGCCAGGCTGGAATAAATCAGCATATCCATTACCAGTAATTGTTGCTGTAGCAGTTACCCATAAAGTTCCTCTGTTACTAAAGGATGGATTTGCTAGAGCACCACGGCCTGTTCTCACTGTAAATGGCACTTCGTAGGTATTGTTAGGATCAGTAACAGTCATAGTAGGAGCACTTGAGTAGCCGCTACCAGGTTCTACAATTCTAATTTCTGTAATTTTTCCGTCAGTTACTGTACATCTTGCCTGTGTTGTAGCACCAGCAACTACGTATCTTCCTGTAGTGCCTGTAGTATTATTGATCAACGCCCAACGAGGAGTCCAATTTGAATTTCCTAAAGCAGGTTTAGCATATCGACCGCTAGTCACGGTTCGTGTAGTCCATACTATACCATCAGGTGAAGTCCAAATAGAAGTACCAGCAGAGTCAATACGTGTTCCAAGGAACACTCCCTGACCGTAAGACACTCTGTTAGCACCTGGAGGCGAACTTACAGCGGTCCATGATGTACCATTTGTACTGTATGCGGCTGCTGTTCCTGTTGAGTTTACAGCAACAAATCTGTTGTTACCATAGGACACACTTGACCATGTAGTGCTAGATGGTAATGTAGCAGAAGCCCATGTTATACCGTCTAAACTATATGTGGCAGTGTTAGTGCCTGTTGCTACAGCAACAAATTTCCCGCCGCCGTATGTGATCGAAGTCCAACTAGTAGCAGTCGGCAATGTGTTAGAACCGTTTGCCCATGTTGTACCGTTTGTCGAAACTACTGGAGTAGCGGAATCGCTGCGTACTCCAACAAATCTTGAATTACCAAATGCCACTGCTGTATATGTTCCAGTTTGTGGTAATGTTGCTAATGCCCATGTTTCGCCGCCATTGGTACTTGATGCCGCCGAGGTTGATCCCGAACTTGGCAGTGCTACTACATATTCTGTAGAGCCAATTGTACCAAATGCTGCGCTGGACCATGCTTGAGTTGCTGGCAATGTACTTGATGTCCATGTTACAGCATCTTGCGAATACATTCCAGAAGCGCCGCTGATCGGAACAGCTACGTAATTGCCACCACGAGCGTACCCGCTAGAAGTAAACCCTGTGATAACTCCAGCAGGTGATGTGACGTTAGTTACAGTTATTGTAATATCATTAGTAGGAGTAGCACCGTTAACACTAGTACCTGCAATCGTTAGAGTATTTCCTACAACGTATCCCGACCCTCCTGAATTTAGAGTCACTGTGTACACTAATCCAATTCTTATAACATCAAATGTTGCCAGCGTGCCTGCGCCACCTGTAGCTGAAGTTGCTGGGTGTGACGATCTTGTTGGAGCATATATCACTTCATTAATGCCAACTGTTACTGGTAGTGTATTAGTAACAGTGTCAGTAAATGCCGGTGCTGTGAATGTTAATCTTGGTTCAATAATGTATTGTGTTGACGCATCAGGCGCAGTAATTGTTGTGCCTGGAACACTGTGATCCCAACCTGCTGTGCCCGTTGATTCTTTGTAAATCTGTGCTACTTTAGTACCACTGTTATAAGAATTGATGTAACCAAATTGTGATTGACCAGTACCGCCTGTTAACAATATTCTCATTCCAACATAAGCAGAACTAGTGTTTGCGTCTGTGGCTGCTAACGTGATTGATGTGCTAGATCCAGTTTGTGCCACGTTTTCAACGCTGACATAATCTTGACCGCCAAACTGTCCAGAACTATCATCTAAGTCTAACAATCTTACTTCAAAAACAGCGTTGTCTCGAACTTCGTTGCCAACTGTTTCAGCATTAATACCAGCGCCGTTAAATGTAAATGTTCCTGATGTATAGTCACTACCAGCATTTAAAAATTCAACACGTTGAATTGAACTGTTGTTTGTTATAACTTTTGATACTGCTGCTTCTTCAAATCTGTTATTTACAGTGCCAGTGATAGCAGTTTCTGTTGGATCAACACCTTCAGATACGCAACCAAATGTACCATATGAGCTATTACCGTTAGTAGCACGAATCTTACCACCGTTTTCTGCTAGATAACCAATATGTCCATAATATGAGAACACAGAAACAAGCTCTGTTCTAGCTAAATTCGTACACCATACACCAATACCATCTGATAATACCTGTGTAAAGTCGTTGGCAACTACAGATTTATTTCCACCAGCATGTAAATTGCCATCAATCATTAGACCAACGCAGGCTGTACCAAAGGTAGTAACGTTTTGTACATAGCATGATCTTGTGGTAATCCAAGCTCTTATATCACCTGTCCCCCAACCTGGATCTAAGGAAACATAAGCACCAGCAGTTGGTCGTCTAGTTCCAAAAGCATTAGGAGCTCCAAGTGTTCCTGTTAGGCCTTGTACAGTACAATTACGAAGACCGGTGCTGTTTCTTACAAAGAACATATTCTCTGATATTGAACCAGTTACACCGTTTTTGTATAATTGAGCAGTAACTAATGTTGCGTAATTGCCTGTGTAAATTAAGTCATATTTGAAAGCATTTATGTATTCGCTAACATCTCTAGCACACGCAGCTAGTGTGTAGGTATATGAAGGATATGTTAATGCTATGTAAGCATGAACTTCAGCAATGATAAAGTCTTTATTAAGTTCTAATTGACGAACAGCAGCATATACATCATATGATGACACTGGACTGTTACTGCCAGACATTGTAGGAGCAGATCCGGTTGCGTTGATATAAAAATTAATATATGCTGTTGCGTTGGTTATTAAACCTGTTAACAGGGTTCCTTGAGTAGCGGTAGCAAACGGTTTAGTTTGACTTTGAACTACTGTGTTAGGATTTGAACCTGTTGTTGTTTTTGCTACTGTGTTACCCTGTACAATATCACTGATTATTGCGCTGATTCGTGACAGAGCATCAAGGCTCTTAGCTACATCACCGGATCCAATCTGCGATGCTGCTGGTCTAATATTTGTTGATCGTAGTTCGTCACCAACTACTGCTGTGTTAATAGGCACAACAATTGGCAGTGTTTCATAATACACACCAGTCTTAGCTAGAATAGTTCTTTGTGGTAGTACTTCTAATGGTAAATTTGTTGTTGTACCAGCTAATACGTTAACATACACTATGTCTTTTAGATCAGCTAATTGATTTAAAGCATCTTGTTCAGTGTCATCTAGGCCTGTTATTTGTAAGATTCTATTGCCAACTGAGATGCCGTTTAATGTTTGGTAATTAGCAGCAGGCGGAGTACCAGTTAACACAGCAGCAATTGCCAATGTGTTGATAGCATACTGAAGAGCTGCCACAGTTTCTTGTTCTTGACCTAAAGAATAAACGTTTGGAGCATTATTAATATACTCTAATGTTGCTCTACGTGTATTAGCATTACCGCCTTGACGTACATCTTTAATTAACGCATCTAAAATATAACCAACATCTCGTTCACATTTAGTCTTGTCGTAGGTAAAGCCAGAAACAAACGGAGAAATGTTATTTGTTCGTTGATAATCAATCCATTCAACAGTTTCTCGTTGAATAAATTGTCTATTAATTTCTAAAGCATAGGCAGCATTAGGATTTCGTGCGCCTTTTTCAATTTGTTGACAAGCATATTGTATGGTGTTCCATGGTTTGTCTAATGTGATCCCCCATGTTGGCGCTGGGCTGTCTGTACCGTTGATATCAACATAGTATAATTGATCAATGAGTCCCCAATATTTCCATTGAGGTGCCGCAGCATTGTTGACTACTAACACTTGACCATCTGCGCCAATTGGTAATCTTGTAGGGCCTGCGCCGCCATAATAGACAATATCGCCCTGTGTAGTTAGAACATTTGTTTCGCTACCAACTGTTAATACATTCCAGTATGTGCCAGAAACATCAACGTCCGGTCTGGTTGTTAGAGATCCTACAGTTAATGTAGACCCGTCGTCCCCTTCTGAATGATGTGGGTTAATACAAATATAGCTGTTAGGTCCATAGCTAACAGCATCACCTAACACATAATCGTAATCGTCTTGCCATTGGCCAAACCAGCGTATGCCGCTGTTTAATCTTGACCAATAACTAGCGTTTGGTGGCTGTGGTGTTACTGTAACAGTCATTGATCCTGTTGATGATTGAACATCAACAGGTGTTGATCCAGATTCTGTTACACGAATCGTAAATTCTGTTCCTGATGGTATTGAATTTACATAGTAAGTGACATTGTTTTGTAAATTTCCAAATAGAGTGCCGCCAAATCTCACACTCATGCCTACTACAAATCCTGTAGTATCTGTTACTGTGATACGTTTTGTAGCAATGTCTGTTGCAGTTGCTGTGGTTACTATGTTTGGAACATCAACGATAGCAGTATATGTATAACCATTAAGTCTTACTACGTCGCCAATCTTATAATCTAAAGAATAGTTCCAATCGTTTTGTAGTTTAAAACCAGTTGTAAATAAATCCCAGTTCACAGCACCAGTGGTTGGTGTTGTAGGAGCAATGCCGCTATGGTTTGTTTTAGAAATATAAGCAAAACCACCGTAGGTAATCACATCGCCTGGCTGATAGATAGTTAGTGTATTCCAAGAACTTTCAAACTCTAAGCCTTCAACAAATCTAGCCCAACGACCAGCATCTTCATCAGCTTCAAATGTAGTTGTTAGGCTAGAAGTATGCTTGGCTGTACATATCCAAAGACTTGCGCCATACTTTACTACATCGTTAATTTTATAATCAACGTTAAAATTGTCCCAATCGCTTAGATATTCAATCCCTTGATTAAAATAATCCCAGTTGGATTGATCGGCTTCTAGGCCAAGAGTAAATGTTGCGGCAGATGTATGTCCTAGATTACAAACATATGTAGTGCCGCCAAATTTAACAACGTCATTGATTTTGTATCTAGTAGCTACAGCCCAGTCAGTTTTCCAATCAAATGCTTCAGAATAGATATCCCATTTTCCAATATCTTCTTGAATGCCCGGAGTTATTCGACCTAGACCCTCAAGACCTTGAGTAATAGTAGAAGCAGATGTATGTCCTAGATTACAAAGATAAAGATTGCCGCCGTATTTTACAATATCGTTTTCTTTATATCGTGTAGCTGCTGACCAATCGCCTTTCCAATCAAAACTTTCAGCAAATTGATCCCATTTAGATAATGTGCTATCACCTAAATTTAAATCAGTTTCTAAACCTAATGTAATTGATGCTGCTGATGTATGACCAACTGTACAGATGTACACTTGTCCGCCATATTTTACTATGTCGTTTTTGTAATAAACTTCGTTGGTTACCCAATCTCCTCGCCATTCTGAACCGTCAGCAATTTGATTCCATCTTGCTGGAACATTTTCAGAATCTACATAGAAATCAGTATCGGCAGTGTGGCCAATAACGCAAATAAAGACTTTACCGTTTACTCGAACCACGTCGTCTTTGACGTAGGCGGTTCCGGCAGTCCAATTGCCTTTCCAAATAAATCGTATTCTACCTAATTTAAACTCAGCCATCAATCACTCCGCTTATGATGTTAGTATATTTATCCATACCCTAAAACTGCCCTTTATCCTAAATCTCTACCCACTTCCTGCCAATCTAACTGCGAATTAAAGCTGTCTGCAAACATGCTCCAAGCGGTCATATAACCGCCCTGTCCCTTTTTAAACAGCACTGGCACTGTCATTTGATTCCTAATACCTGTGGTATTTCCAATACTGTCAGGCCCAATAGATACTGTACCAGCAATAAGTCTACCTGTTGCAGCATCTGATCCACCGCCCGAAATACGTCGGCCAATATAGGCTTTAATTGCTTTTTGTGTTGGTACTATATTGTTTGAATCTGCGGTAAATGTAGCATCTGTTGAAAATTCTCGAATAACTACACCTGTACCGCCTACCCTAATACCGCCTAATCTAATTTCTGATAATCCGCTTAAGTCGAAATAATCAGCACTAATTGTAATAACACCTGTTGCTTGTTCAACCGCAAATAATTCACCAACTCTGAAGTTACCGTCTTGGTCAGTACTTGTGTAAAATACACGACCGCCACCACGATAGTATACTTCTTTATCTGGTTGGAAATTATTAACTGAGGTTAAAGGATAGTTTGTATCAACAAAATTTCCAGTACCAATTTCTAAGAAATCGTGACCAGTTAATCGCACTTGACTATATTTTTCTCGTATAACTACATCAACTCCAGTGATCGGCGCATTTGTTCTTGTAAATGCTGGACTTACTCGTATAGCAACTCTTGCTGTTGGCGGCGTTCCACTGAGTAATGAAATAGTTAAAACTCTATAAACAATATCAGTAGAACCGTCAGGTGCTACTGCTGACAACGGCCCTGTTCCTACTGCTACAAATACGTTTGCTCCGGCAGCAAATGATTTTACTGATAACAACTCAATCGATCGAGTTTTCCAAGTTAACCCGTCAGTAGATGTTATAAAGTCTCCAATACTGCTGGCTAAAAGATATTTTCCGTTTGCGTGTGTTAACGCGGACCAAGTAGCACTAGTTGGCAATGTTATTTCATTCCACGAAGTACCGTCGTCTGTGGTGTAGGCAAGTTTGTCTGATCCTGTTGCTACCGCTATAAATTGACCAGCATAGAATGATACCAAGCTCCAAGAATTTGTACTAGGTAATGCTTTGCCGTTCCAGTTAATACCGTTACTTGATGTTGCCGCGATTGTACCACCAGAGGCAACCGCCATAAACAGACCATTGCCAAACCCAATGCCAGTCCAATCCGCAGTAGCAGGCATATTTGATTCTAACCAATTTTGTCCATCTACACTGTATGCTGCTTTATTAGTTCCTGTAGCAATCGCAACAAATACACCATTGCCAAAAATTACTGATTTCCAATTTCTTCCTGCTGGCAATGCTGCTGAATTCCAACTTATTCCATTTGCGGAATATGCTGCTTCAGTTGACGCGGACGCTATTGCTACATAATATCCGTTACCATATGCTACACCGCACCATGCTGCTGATGCTGGCAAGGTTGACGAAAACCACGACGATCCATTAGTAGAATATGCTGCGCTAGTTGTTGGTGTTCCTGTTGCTCCGGCCACCGCAACAAATTTATCTCCGTAAGTAACACTAGACCACAAGTTACTTGAAGGCATATTGCTGGTTTCCCAAGATATAAGATCTAGTGTAAGGTTTGCGCCAGTTCTTGGAATTCTAGTAACATTATCAAGAATTAGATTTTGCCCAACTGGTAATATGTTGGCAAAGCCATCACCCGACACAGTTACTATTGTAGTAGAAGTCTTGTATCCAATGCCTCGATTAATAAATGTTGGATTTCCAAGCACACCTGTAGCCAATCGACATTCAAAGTTTGCTGATGATGTTATATTAGGATCTGTTAATGTTAATGTTGGTTCTGTTCCTATATAACCGCTACCCGGATCCCATAATTTTACTAACGATATTCTGCCGCCGTTGACTTCAACACGGCCGCGGGCTGCTGAACCATATGTTATACTGTTTGCGCTGTTACCGTTAATTGGCAATGTTATCCATCTTCCAATATTATTAGGGTTTCCAAACGCTACTGCGTTTCTTCCAATGTTGCCTGACACTGTTTTGGCTTCCCAATAATAACCATCATCTGAAAATGCCACAGTAGCAGTAGTAGACGACGATATTGCCAAGAATTGACCTTGGCCATAGGACACCTTAGACCAATTAGTTGATACTGGTAGTATTGATTCACTCCAATCAATCCCGTTAAAACTAATAGCGGATCTAGTACCACCAGAAGCAACAGCAACAAATCTACCATTGCCAAAAGTCACAGAAGTCCACGTAGCCGATGCTGGTAAAGTTGACGAACTCCAAGCAATTCCATCTGAACTGTATGCGGCCACTGAACTAGTAGTTCTAATTGCTACAAATTTTCCAGCACCATACGCCACTGATGCCCAAATTCCAGAAGACGGTAAAGATGCGCTTGACCAAGATATACCATCTAAACTATACGCAGCCGTAGTTCCTGATGTTGCTGATACTGCTACAAACTTGCCGCCACCGTATGTGATGTCAATCCAATTTGTAGTTGTACCAGGCATTGTACCGCCTGTCCAACTAGACCCATTAGCTGAGTACGCTGTTGTTGCTGGATTACCTACGCTATCTACGTTAGTGGCAATAGCTACAAACTTGCCGCCACCGTAGCTTATTGATGAGTAAACTCCGCCAGCTGGTGTTGGTAAAGTAACTGTTGAAAAATTGCTGCCATCATATGTTAGCACAGTTCCAGATTGCGATAATAACACCCACTTGTCTGATCCATACACAGCATCGGCCCAAGTTAGTCCCGTACCTGCTACTGTTAGTCCCACTTCAGAGTAAGGTGGCAAACTAAATGTTGGGCGAGGTTCTATACGATATACTGATGTTGTGTCTAATAAGGCAATATTTGTAGTGCCAGCATTGACATGACTCCATCCTGCTCGATCAATATACATTAATCCTATTTGGGTAGTTAATGTAACTGCTGTACCGCCAGGTGCTGTACTAACAGCAAATTGTGTAGATGAAAAGTTAGCTGCTATTACATAATACAATTGACCAGCAGTTAACCCTCCTAACATTCCGCCAGCAACACCGTTAATTGTAGCAGTAGCATTAGTTAAAGAAAGAACACCACCTCCGTTAGTTGTGCTTATTGTAATTTGTGTGCCGCCTGGTATAATTGACTGAACATAATATACTGTGGCTCCTGAAATTACACCTATTGGGCCTTCAAATTCTATAGGCATTCCTACAACAAGACCAGCATTGCTGTTTAATGTTACACGATTGGTTCCTACAGAAGTAGCAGTAATAACAACGTTTATAGTTTCATAACTAAGATACACAGGCATACCAACATACAATGACGATGTGTCGGCAGATATTAAATTGTTTGTTACACTTGTAGCTGTAGAAGTAATAGTTTGAAAGTGTTCGCTAGCTACACTTATGATTTTAGACACAGTGTCGTAGGCAACAACTTTACCATATTGACCAGTTCCAGTACCACTTTGAAGTATAATTCTACAACCGTAATATGTAGTGATATCATTCTGATCACCTGTGGCAATCGTTACAGACCAAGGATCACCTGCTTGAGCATTGTTACCTGTTGATATGTAGCCACCGCCTCCAACACTGCCAGTAGAATCAACAGGATCTAAAATCCTTGCTTCAAAAATTGCGTTATCTCTAATTTCGTCGCCAATTACTTGAGCATTGACTCCTGATCCAGTAAAGGCAAAATTAGCAGAAGTATAGTTCTGGCCAGCATTTGAAAATTCTAATTTTAATATTTCATCATTGGCTTCACCTGAAAACGCAGCTCGAATTTGTGCTTCTTGCGTTTCGTTATTAATAACTCCGCTAATAGGTAATTCATCTTCAGCAACCCCTTCAGCAACGCAACCGTAAGTGCCATATGAGCTGTTACCGTTAGTAGCACGAATTTTTCCGCCATTTTCTGCTAGGTAACCAATATGTCCATAGTATGAGAATACGGAAACAAGCTCAGTTAACCCTTTGTTTGTACACCACACGCCAATGCCATCCGACAATACCTGTGTAAAATCGTTGGCAACAATTGATCTGTTTCCGCCATGATGTATGGCTCCATCTATTTTAAGACCTGTACATCCGTTACCAAATGTTGTTACGTTTTGAACGTAACATGATTTGTTAATAATCCACACCGAAGTATCGTCAGGCCCTAGACCTGGATCTAAAGAAACATACGCACCAGCAGTTGGTCGTCGAGTTAGATATTGATTAAATGGTCCCAGTGTTCCGTTTAATCCACGCAACGTCATATTTCGTATACCTGTTCCGTTGTTAACATAGAACATATTAGACAACGCATATCCTTGCGCTGGCTCAATTATTGTACTACGTAATTCTTCACCAACAAGGGCAACGTCTCTAGGTACTTTAATTGGTAATTGTTCAGAATATACACCAACTTTAATGAAAATAGTAGCTGGTCCTATTATACTGTCACAGGCATATTTGACCGTACGCCAAGGAGCATTGATTGTTGTGCCGTAGTTTGGTTGATCAACACCGTCAAGACTTACGTAATATACTTTTTCTACTAACTGGAATGAAGCCCAATCCGGTTCGTTAGATGAAGTTACCTGTAAGGCCTGACCATCAATACCAATTGGAAGATTAGTGTTTCCAATACTTGATCCGTCCTCAGTTACTCCATAAAATTTTAAATCGCCTTGCTCTCTTAGAGAATTAAATTCATCACCTTCGTTGACTAACGCCCATAGTCCGCCAGCATCAACATCAGGTCTTGTTGCTAAATTAGAAGTATGTTTGACTAAACATCGATATGTGTTACTTTGAAAAGTTAACATATCTCCAATAACATAATTAGCACCAGACTGCCAGCGAGTTTGCCATTTTTCGCCAGGAATAATTAATTCCCAATTAATAGAATCATCGTTAGGGTCTGTAGCAGTGTCTTGGACCGCAACATATAATTGACCACTGCGACGTAGAACATCGCCTACTCTGTAAACAATAGCAGGTGCCCATTCGCCTTGTATTTTAAATCCTTTGGTTAATAATTCCCAATTGTCTAACGTACTGTCGCCAAGTGCAGTCGATGGTACTGAGTTTGTGTTATTTCGAATAGCATAATATGAATAACCACCATACTTAACTACATCACCTTTTTGATATATTGTTGTAGACTCCCAAGTATTATCATACTCAAATCCTGGTACGTAGATAATCCATTTTGTAAGATCGAACGTATCTTCTGACGTATGACCTTCAGAACAAATCCAAATACCTGCGCCCCATTTTACCACATCATTTAATTTATATCTATACCCGGGTGAAGGTGTAACTCCTGTAATTTCAGGAATCCAATTGCCTAGATATTCAATGCCCTCTTGAACAATTTCCCATTTACTTAATGTGCTATCAAGCAAATCTAAATCAATTTCAAGTCCATTATCGACAGTTGTAGAAGATGTGTGAGCAATGCTACAACGATAAACAATGCCTCCGTATTTTACTATGTCGTTGACTTTGTATTGTGTGTCAACTGTCCAATTGCCTTTCCATTGCTCAGAAGGAACTACAACTTCCCAAGATCCTTGGTTTTGTTCAAGGCCGGATGATAGCGAGGCACTAATATGAGCAAATACACAGCGATAAACAATTCCGCCCCACTTTACAATATCATTGATTGAATATTTGGTGTTTGGAGTCCAATCGCCGGTCCATTCTTCGGACTTGGCATAAGGTGCCCATTTAACAATGCTTCCTTCAATACCGACTGTGCTGCTTAAAGAGGTGTGTCTTTCAATACAGATGTAAACTATACCGCGATATTTTACTAAATCGCCAAGATTATAGAAATTATTAGGAATCCAATCGCCTTGCCATTCATACCCGTCAAACATCAATTGCCACTGAGGATCAGCAGTAATTGGAACTGTAGTTGTATCTTGTTTTTCTAAATCAGTGTAAAAATTTGGTGACGATGTGTGTCCGTGTAAACACGCATAGGACTTTGCTCCGTATCTAACAATATCATCTTTGACATAGTTAAAACTAGGTACCCATTCACCTAACCAGGTAAATTTTATTCTACTTATTTTAAATTCGGCCATTGTTTATCTCTTAAATTCCAAATATTTATATACCCGCTGGATAGGTGTAATTTTCATTAATTCTTATAACTAGCTGTCCGTCATCGTCGATATAGTAAAATAAATCTCTACCGTCCCAACGATATTGTTCATATTTGATATTAGCATATACTAACTGGTGTGTTACGTCTCGACCTTCGGTAAAATCAATACCTAGTTCGAAATCGTTGTAATTGTCTTCGGTAGAGCCGGGGTTATTAACCGTAATAACATCGTCGGCTCTTAACTGATCTAATTTTCCCATATAAAGATCACCATCATCGGTTCTTCTTAACCCATAAAAATAACGCTGAACTCCATCTCCTAAAAGATTTTGTAAATTAACATCACCAACATAATATGTAGACATGATTTTTCCTTATACTAACTCAACGTAACTAACAACAACATCAACAGCATTATCTGTATCTGATTCCGCATAGATAGCATTGTTTTCTGCTAAAACTAATTTTTCACCGCCGTTAACAATACGAGCACTTTGATATGGTGGCAAGGTTATATCTTTTATATAATATCCCATAACCGAACTAGCATCTTCAATTAGCACACTAACTCGTACTGTAGCTGTGGTTAAATTACAAAGGCTAAATCCAATGACTGTGATACGACTAGCCGGTTGTGTTTCAATTAACCGAGTTCTTGTAGTTCCTAGTTCGTTTACAATTTTGTTTCTAAAAAATGTTGCCATGAGTATTATCCAAAAATAAGTGCGTTTCTAATCGCGATATCTTCTGCTTCTGTTATTGTTACGCCACCGCCTGCGCCTGCGGCTGAAATCCACTGAGTTCCGTCGTAGATCTCAACACGGTTATCTGTGGTGTTGAAGCGGATCATCCCTGTGTCTACAAATGCGCCACGCTGACTGTCTTCACCGCTTGGTATTACAAATCCAGTAGTTCCTGAAATTTTAAAATAACCAAGACCTGTTTGATTAAAAAAAGTAACACTATCAGCTACTGTATTAGTTATCGTATTTTGTCTAAAGGCAAAATTGCCAATAATTGTAGATCCAGTGCCATTTGGAGCAAATACAATATCAGCATCAGGTGCTGTGGTCGATATTGTAGTGCCGCTGATGTTAATATCGTCAATTTGTACTTCTGGTACATCTAATCTGCTGGCTGTCAATGACGCTGTTAAAGCACCATTGTTGTAGAATCGTATAATATTGTCGTTTGATCCTGGAGTAAGTTCAGCAGTAATATATGTGTTTCTGTCAACATCCCATACTCCGTCTAATCTACGCCAATTTGTGCCATCAAATCCTTCATACCCCCCAATATCTGTATTAAAACGTACCATACCGGCTTGACCAATTGGTCGCTGTAACTCAGTGCCTACTGGCAGTCTCAAACTCTGTGTAGAATTTATAGTTACAATACCAGTTCCGTTAGGTTGTAATACTAGATCGTCGTTGTTTTCAGTGCTGATAGTACTTTGGTTAACAAATACCTGTTCAATTTCAATAGCGCCGGTACCATTAGCACGTAATTCTAAATTAGCGTTGGATACTGTGGTTTCTATTAAATTGCCATTTATTCTAATAGCACTAGTTCTTAATGTAGGTGCTGCTATTTCTCCGCTGGCTGTGAGATTTGCTGTGGTAGTATTTCCTGTAACAGACAAGTTTTGTGTAATCAACACGTCGTTGTTAGGTATGAATACGTTGCCTGAACCAGCAGCCTGTATCAACAGATCATTGTTACCTATGGTTGTTGTTATTACATTGTTGTCAACACGTATGTCTTTAAACTGTGCTGCGCCGGTGACTGTTAATATACCTGTTAAGTTGTAAGCTCCAGTTTGATTTACAGTTCCAGTTTGTATAGTATTGCCAGTTTGTGTTAGTGTTCCTACAAGATTAGTAGTTGCTAGTGTTGTAGCATTTGTTACTGTTAGATTCTGACCTAATGTAACATTATTGCTAGGAATTAAAACCGTGCCAGCGCCATTTGCTCTAAGTTCTAAGTTGCTGTTACTTAGAGTAGTCTGTATTAAATTACCTTCAATGACTATGTCGCCATCGCTGAACGCATCAGTGTTTAATGTTTGATTTACGGTTAATGTGCTAGCAGTTATATTTCCAGTAACTGTGAGATTTTGTTCAACTACAACATTATCACTAGGAATATAAACTCTACCTGTGCCTGCTGCTTCTAAGATAAGGTCATTGTTACCAATAGTGGTAGTAATAACATTGTTGTCTATGTTAATGTCATAGAATTGTGTTTCGCCAGTTACTGATAAATTTCCGTTAAGTGTAAAGTTACCAGTCTGTGTAAATGTACCAGTTTGATTAAAATTTCCAACCTGTGTAATTGTGCCAGTTACAGTGGAATTGTTAAGATACGCAGTTCCATTAACTGTGAGATCGTTGTTTATCTGTACATTATTTGTTGGAACTAGTACTTGCCCTGTGCCGTTGGCACGTAGTTCTAGATCACTGTTGCTGGTTGTGGTTCTAATTAAGTTTCCAGCTAATTCAATATCGCCATTGCTTAACACAGGCGCAGTCATTGTACCTATAGTGTTGATATTGTAGGCTGTAAGATCACCTAGCACTGTTAGATTTTGATCTATCTGTACATTGTTATTTGGTATTGAAATTTTACCAGCGCCGCTGGCATCTAACACTAGGTCAGTTCCTAGTGTAGTACTAACAGTGTTGTCATTGATTCGTACATCTTTAAACTGAGCAACTTCGCTGATGTCAATTGAACCAGTTAGTGTATAGTTGCCGGTTTGATTAGTATCGCCGGTTTGATTTAAAGTTCCAGTATGTGTTAATGTACCATCAATCTGTGTATCATCTAATGTAGTGCTGCCTAACACTATAAAGTCGTTAGTAACTTGTAAATCGTTTGACGAGATGTTCACGACACCAGTGCCATTAGCAGACAATTCTAAATCACTGTTGCTTAGTGTTGTTTTTATTAGGTTTCCAGATACAACAATGTCGCCTGTGCCAAATTCCGGAGCAGTAATTGACCCTGTTAATTGTAATTGATTTAATACTGTAGCACCAAGAACAGTTAAGTCTTGTGAAATAACAACATCATTAGTAGGAACAACAATGTTACCAGTGCCGCTGGCTTGTAACTGTAGGTCGCTGTTGGAATTAGTAGTTCTAATATTGTTGTCTTGTACAGCAATACCTTCTAACAATAGACTATCAACAGTCAGTAACCCATTTAAAGTGTAATCACCAGTTTGTGTGGTGTTACCAGTCTGTGTTAGATTACCAGTCTGTGTAACATTTCCATTTATAGTTGTACCGTTGAGATTTGTTGTTCCTAGTACTGTTAAATTTTGATCTAATAAAACATTGTCTTCGGGAACATATATACGACCTGTGCCGCTGGCAGCAAATTCTAAATCTGAATTTGAAACTGTAGTAGAAATTCTGTTGTCGTCAATGACAATATTGTCTAAGGTAACTTTGGTTGTAAACAGTTCTTTCCAACGCAGACTATCAGAACCTAAATTATATGTATCGGTAATTTTAGGAACAATGTCACTGTCAACCCTAGCAGAAATTGTTACAGTGTCAGTAGTTTGATCACCAATGGTTATATTTCCGCCAATGGTTACATTGCCTGTAACATCAAGATTTCCTGTGATAAATGTGTCACTTTGTAGATTAATTTCGTTATTGAAAGCCGTTATATTAATTTCATTAATAGTGCTTTCTATGGTGTTGCCTGATATTCTTAAATTTCCAGTTTCAATACCTGTAGCTTGAACTGTTGTAGTGTTTACACCGTCTGTTAAAACAATACTACCAGTAACAGCTAAGTTACTGTTTGAAAATACTACTTCGCCAGTGTCTTGATTAACAGAAAAATATTCACCTATACGGAAATTTCCTCGAGCATCTACAGATGAATAGTAGAGTTTTGCTCGATTAAGTTGTACAATTTCATTAGCTTGTATTACTGATGTGGGATCGTTATCAGTGTCTTTACCTAGACCAATATAAGCTAGGTTCTGTCCGATGAGATATGCTATGACCCCATCGCCATCTCCATATGCGCCGTAGTTACCGTACACACAAGCAGAACCAATGCTGCGAACTTCGGCACCAAAGTCTGAATAGTCAGCTAGGTCAACGATCGACGCTGTGCCGCCCGAACTAGATCTTAGGTCCTGGGTAGT